>ENA-OQKA01000074-OQKA01000074.1-human-gut-metagenome-genome-assembly--contig:-NODE-74-length-30909-cov-4.282210_pt1 | contig 30909 bp, 23 predicted proteins | sample MGYA00242644_ERZ504789 | MGnify/ENA primary metagenome ERZ504789 (study PRJEB26092, sample SAMD00036423) | human gut metagenome | host: Homo sapiens | study: EMG produced TPA metagenomics assembly of...
GTCCCCAAGGGATCAATTATTTGTCGGGGTTGTGGTTTTGTGACCTGCTGAAATTAAAGATACTGTACAACTGTACGCTAACTCATCTTCGTAGTATATTGCTACCCGCAAAACTCGATACCATTGTGCGCTGAGACGATAAAGCGCCTACGTACAATGGTTGTCGATAGTACGATTTGATTCAACGACAGGATGGATGGTCCAAGCGTGAGTCTCGGCAGCAAACTATCCGATGCAAAGGTCTCCTTTGCGATATTTAAGCGCGACATTAAGCGACTACTTGTGAACCCCGTCGCCTTGGTGGTTACCCTCGGCGTGTGCGTTATTCCCTCGCTGTATGCCTGGTACAACATCGTGGCAAACTGGGATCCGTACGGAAACACTCAGGGTATCAAGATTGCCATCGCCAACAACGATCAGGGCACCCAAAACGATCTGGTGGGTGAGCTCAACGCGGGTGATAAGGTCGTCGATCAGCTCAAGGAGAACGATCAGTTGGGCTGGACCTTCGTCGATTCGGCGGCCGACGCCAAGGAGGGCGTCGAGAGCGGTGAGTACTATGCGGCCATCGTAATCCCCAAGAACTTCTCGGATAACCTGGTCTCGATGCTCGACGGCAACTACCATCAGCCCAAGCTTACGTACTACGTCAATGAGAAAAAGAGCGCTATTGCACCCAAGGTTACCGACACCGGTGCAAACACCATCGAGCAACAGATTAACTCGGAGTTCGTCTCCACGGTGGGTGAGACCGTTGCCAGTATTGCCAAGGATGCCGGAGTCGATTTAAAGGACAAGGCAACCCAGGCTCAGGATTCGTTGGCCGGTTCGGTATCAGAGGCTTCTGACACGTTGGGCGAAGTGCGCGATTCGATTGGCGACATGAATGCCGCCATCGATAAGACGAGTGGTTCCATTGCCTCGGCAGATGCAGCACTTGCCGGTCTGCAGGGTCAGGCGCCGTCGCTGACGCAGGCGATCTCCCAGGGCAACGACCTGCTGGGCGAGGCTCGCGCCACGGCGGGTAACTCTGTCGCCTCGCTCTCCAAGGCGCTCTCGGAAGGCAGCCTTGCGCTCACCAAGACGTCAGCCTCCGCGAACGCTGCGATTGGCAAGCTGACGGGCACGATCACATCTACGACCACCCGCATCGACAACTCGCTCGAGTCTCTCCAGGCGACGATCGACCACAATAAGGCCGTTATCGGGCACTTGGAAATTCTCGTCAATGACACGTCGACAGGTTCCAAGGAAATTGACGCGCGCATTGTATCGACCATCGATTTGCTCCGCGAGCAGAATGAAAAGCTTCAGAGCATCAAGGACGGTCTGTCTGCACAGTCGAGCGCCATGGCGAATGACGCCGCGGCTGTCTCGGGTGCCAGCGACGCTATCAATAACGCAATCCAGACCGGTGCGACCAACCTTGGCCAGGCCCAGACGGACCTGGGTCAAAACGCGCTGCCGAAGGCCTCGAGCGCGCTTGATTCATTTGCCGCCGTCTCGGGTGATCTGACGGGAATCGTGTCTGGCCTCACGCCTACTATTGCAAGTGCGCGCGGTACACTTTCGCAACTCAACGCTACGCTCGGTCAGGCCAAGACCACGCTGTCCCAGACCGACGCCTCGCTTGCCAAGGTCCAGGACAAGCTCGCCACCGCCGCCAACGACATCGCGGCGCTGCAGACCTCCGAGTCCATGGGCGAGATGGCCGACCTGATGGGCGTCGACGTCGATGACGTTGCTGACTTCATGGCATCTCCGGTCGAGCTGACCTCCAAGTCGATCTATCCGGTTAAGAGCTTCGGCTCGGGCATTGCTCCTTTCTACACCAATCTGGCGCTTTGGGTGGGCGGCTACGTGCTCATCGCCATTTACAAGCTCGAGGTCGATCGCGAAGGCGTTGGCAGCTTTACCGCGCGTCAGGGCTACTTTGGCCGCTGGTTGCTCCTGGTGATCCTGGGCGCGTTGCAGGCCATTATCGTTACGGTGGGAGATCTGGTTATTGGCGTACAGTGCGTCAGTCCGCTCCTATTTGTGCTGGGCGGCATCGCCATCTCATTTACGTACGTCAACATCATTTACGCGTTGTCCACTACGTTTAAGCATATCGGCAAGGCAATCGGCGTCATTCTTGTCATCGTGCAGATCCCGGGTTCGTCGGGCATGTACCCCATCGAGATGATGCCCGGCTTCTTCCAGTGGCTGCACCCGCTGCTGCCCTTTACCTATGGCATCAATCTGCTGCGTGAGACGGTCGGCGGCATGTATTCGTTCAACTACCTGTTTAACCTGTGCATTCTGGGCGTGTTCTTGATCGTGGCGCTCTTTATCGGCCTGCAGCTGCGTCCGCTGCTGCTCGACCTCAACCTGCTCTTTGATAAACAGCTTTCCACGACCGGTATGATGATTTGCGAGTCTAACGACCTGCCGCGCGAGCGCTACTCCTTGCGAACGGCCATGCGCGTCGTGCTCGATTCCGATTCGTACCGTCGCGAACTGCTCGATCATGCGGTCGCCTTTGAACATCGCTACCCGTACTACATCAAGGGCGGTTTTGCCGCCGTGGTGGGCGTCCAGGTCCTGCTCTTTGTCCTGTCGACGGTTCTCGATATCGACAATAACGGCAAGATCATCCTGCTTGTCATTTGGATCATCTCGGTTATTGCCATCTGCGGCTGGCTTATCAATATCGAATATATCCGCGCGAGCCTCAATACCCAGATGCGCATCTCGGCGCTTTCCGATGAGGACCTGCGTCGCGAGATGCGCGAGCACACGGCCGCCATTCCTGCCGCCCGCCGCATGTTTGGCCTCAACGCCAGCGAGCGTGGTGCCAAGGGTGGCGATCAGTCCACGGGCCGCTTGCCGCATATAGGCTCGCACCATAAATCTCAGGGCAGCGACAGCTCAGCCACAAATGATGGAGATACCACCCCGCTTGGCAAGCACTCCAAAGGAGGTGAGGCATAAATGAAGAACATCCTGCATCTGTTTAAGCGCGATGTCCAAAACGTGTCTCGCTCCGTAATCGGCTTGGTTGTCGTGATGGGCCTCATTATCGTGCCGTGTCTGTACGCGTGGTTTAACATCGCCGGCAGCTGGGATCCGTACGGCAACACCGGCAATCTTAAGATCGCCGTGGTCAACACCGATGAGGGTTACGAGAGCGATCTGATCCCCGTCGAGGTTAACGTGGGCGAAAACGTGACCGCCACCCTACGCGGCAACGAGAGCTTCGATTGGGTTGTGCTTAACGATCGCGAAAAGGCTATCGAGGGCGTTAAGTCGGGCGCGTACTATGCTGCCGTCGTTATCCCCAAAACGTTTAGCGCCGACATGATGACGCTTTTCTCGACCGACGTGAAACACGCCGATATCGGGTTTTACGAGAACCAGAAGGCCAACGCCATCGCGCAGATCGTGACCGAGAAGGGTTCGAGCGCCGTTCAGAACCAGGTTAACGAATCTTTTACCAAGACCATTACGAGCATCGGTCTTAAGACGGTGTCCAGCCTGCTCGATTACATGAGCACCGACCAAGTCAGCAACTTTATCGCCAACCTGTCCTCGACGCTCGGCGATTCGATTGAGGACCTGCAAGACGTTCAGGCTAATGCTTCGTCGCTGGCGGGCATTTTGAGCTCTACGTCCGATTCGTTGACGTCGGCGAGCGGTATGCTCCAGCAGACGGGTACGGTCGATGAGTCGACCAAGCAGCTGATGGAGCATGCCAAGAGCGGCATCGATGATTCCAAAGAAGCGCTTAAGACGGCAAACGATGCCATCGATGCCGCGATCGATGGAAGTGCGGGTTCGTTCGACAATGTGTCTGCCGAGCTCGCGAAGGCGTTCGATGCCGCGAACCAGCATGTCGACCTTACGGTGTCCCAACTCAACGATGCCGCGACGGCGCTCAATACACGTGCCGACGATATCGACGCCACGGCCGACCAGCTCCGCGGCTTTGCCGAGCAGGTCAGTGACGAAAAGCTCCAGGAGAGCCTCAAGTCTGTGGCAACATCGCTGAGCAGGATCGCGGTGGAGTATCGAAACAACGCCAAGGACCTAACGGCAACCGCTAAGTCCCTTTCTAACAGTATGGCAGAGGTCAACAGCATGCGTGCTGAGGTCGACCAGGCCATCGCCGATGCCAAGGCGGGCATTTCGGGAGCCAAGTCCGACTACGATTCCACGTTCTCGGTTAAGGCCAAGGAGCTCAAGAAGACTATTTCGGGCGTTTTGGATTCGCTCAACGGTATCTCGGGCGACCTGGATAGTGCTGTTGCCGGCCTGACCGACGCATCCGGTTCGCTGGCAAAGGGCCTCTCCAAGGCTGCAAAGCTGGTCAACAAGGCTTCCGATCAGCTGGGTGAGGCGTCGGACAAGATCAGCGCTTTCAAGGACGAGCTCGACGGCGCCTTGATGTCGGATGACCTCGCTACGATCAAGACGATGATCGGCAATGATCCCGAGGGTCTGGCCGTGTCGCTTTCCGGCCCCGTCGCGCTCGACCGCAAGCCGGTCTATCCGATTCGCAACTACGGTTCGGCCATGGCGCCGTTCTACACGATTCTGTCGCTCTGGGTCGGCTCGATCGTACTGGCGGCCATGATGAAGGTCTCGGTCGACGATGAGCTCATCAACGAGCTCATCCCCGTGCGCTTGCACGAGATCTATCTGGGTCGTTACCTGTTCTTTGGCGGTTTGGCTCTGCTGCAGGCAACGCTCGTGTGCGCGGGCGACATTCTGTTCTTTGGCATTCAGTGCGACAACCCGCTGCAGTTTGTGCTAGCGGGCTGGGTCGCGAGTCTCGTGTTCTCCAATATCGTCTACACGCTTACGGTTTCGTTTGGCGATATCGGCAAGGCGCTCGCAGTCGTGCTGTTGGTCATGCAGGTCGGCGGCTCGGGCGGCACGTTCCCCATCGAGATGACCGGCCCCGTGTTCCAGGCGATCTATCCGTTCCTGCCGTTTACTCACGGCATCAACGCCATGCATGCCGCCATGGCTGGCGCCTACCATATGGAGTACTGGGTTGAGCTGGGTATTCTGGCGAGCTATCTGATTCCGTCGCTGGCCCTGGGCGTCATCTTCCGCCGCCCGGTCATCAAAGCCAACGACTGGATTATCGAAAAGCTTGAAAGCACGAAACTTATTTAGTGCAACAGCGTGACATCGACGAAACATCGAGGTTTACTCTGCCGACGCTTTAGTGGGCTGGATTGCGTGGGCTGCTTGGTTGTTGCTACAGTAGCGGGGCGTGCCGGGGGTCCGGTGCGCCCCGTTTTTATTTGACCATGAGGCGGCACGCAGCCATACGCGTGCGGACACCACGCCCAGATTGAGTGTGAGGATGTTCCATGGCCCAATACGCTGCCAACGAAATCGAAAACATGCCCGATAGCCCTGTGGCCCGTGAGGATTTGGGCGCGGGCGGTATTCCCAGGGGCGCCGGCGCACGCTCCCCGCTGTTCTGGAAAGTTTTGCTACTTTCGGTGGCGGTCATCTGGGGCTACTCCTTTACCACTATGAAGGACGCACTCGGCACCATTCCGGTGTTCGAGCTGCTCTATGTACGCTTTCTGCCTGCAGCGTTGGTCATGTTTGCCGTCTTCCACAAGCGCATCACTGCACATTTCAACGCTCGCAATCTGATCGTTGGCCTGAGTATGGGCGTGCTCATGTGGGCGGCCTATGCGTTGCAGACGGTCGGTCTGGCATATACTACGGCGGGCAAGAATGCTTTTTTGACGGGCACGTATTGCATCCTCGTGCCGTTCGCGAGCTATCTTCTGAGCGGAGAAAAACTCACCCGCTATAACCTGGGCGCGGCACTGCTGTGCTTGGCGGGCATTGGCTTGGTGGCGCTCGATAGCGTCGAGTTCAACATCGGTGACGTCATTACGCTGGCAGGCGCGGTCTTCTTCGCCATCCAGATGGCGGTGACCGCCAAGTACGGTCGCAAAATGGACATCAACGTTATCACGTTTTGGATGTTTGTGGGCAACGGCGTGCTGAGCCTGGTCTCGTCGCTGCTATTCGAGACCCAGGCGCCTCTGTCCGTGTGGACGCCGAACTTTATCGGTGTGATGGCGTTTCTCTCGGTGGGCTGCACATGCGTGGCTCTGCTCATCCAAAACGTCGGCCTGGCGCATGTCCCGGCTTCGACGGGCTCACTGCTCCTTTCGATGGAGTCGCCTTCGGGCGTGTTGTTTTCGGTGCTGCTGATGGGGGAGGCGCTCACCTCGCGCCTACTCGCCGGCTTCGTGCTTATCTTCCTGTCGATTATCTTGAGTGAGACTCACTTCGATTTTTTGCGCAAAAAGCCGCGCCCGCAATTGTAAACAACTTGTTGCGCCGCCCTCCCGGGGCGGCATTTTTTATGCGTCGCCCTTAAAGTTGTACCTTGCACTTTATGCTATCAAAGTGCTTGCTGCAAAAACGTTACTGGAGGGCATCTATGGCACCAGCTTTGTCCGATTTTCAACCGCAACCAGCGCCCAAGGCTACCGCAGCGGCGCAGGCCGCTATCGGTGACGGTCTTGTTGCAGAAGCTCAGACTTTTGCAGACGAGCTTGCTGTGTGGCGACACGATCTACACCAGATGCCCGAGCTGGGTAACAACCTTCCGCAGACGTCCGCCTTTATCCAGGCGCGTCTGGACGAGATGGATATTCCCTATGCCGTGCTTGTTGACGGCTCCTGTGTCGTTGGCCGTTATCGGTGCCGGCGCGGCAGCTGCTGCTCGGGGTAACGGTACGTGCACGGACAAGCAGGCCGGTACGGTCATCATGCTCCGCGGCGACATGGATGCCCTGCCCGTTGCCGAGGAATCCGGCGAGCCCTTTGCATCCACCAATGGCTGCATGCATGCTTGCGGTCACGATATGCACGCGACGGCGCTGCTTGGTGCGGCTCGTATGCTCAAGGCCCGCGAGTCCGAGCTTCTCGACGCCAACGCCACGGTTAAGTTGCTGTTCCAGCCGGGCGAGGAAACCTTTGAGGGTGCCCGTGCCGCCATCGTCGACGGTCTGCTGCAGAACCCACGCCCTCAGGCGGCTTTTGCCATGCATGTTAACAGCCAATCGCCGCTCGGCCTGGTGCTCTATGGGAGTCCGGCGCTTTCGGGCGTGTACGGTTTCCGCATCACGCTGCAGGGCAAGGGCGGCCATGGCTCGAGCCCCGAGATCTGCATCGACCCCATCACGGCCGGCGTCCATGTGCACCTGGCGCTTCAGGAGCTTATCGCTCGCGAAGTGCCGGCGGCCAAGGAGGTCGCACTGACCGTGGGTAAGTTTGCCGGTGGTCAAGCGGCCAACGTCATCCCAGATACCTGCGTGCTCGAAGGCACGCTGCGCGGCTTTGACGTTGAGCTCATGGAGCACCTCAAGGAGCGTATCGCCGAGGTCGTCAACGGCGTGGCCGCAACGTATCGCACGTCGGCCACCATCGAGACGCTCTCGGATGTTCCCCCGCTCGTGCTCGATGACGACGTGACCCAGGCTTCGCTTGGCTACGTGGGTGCGACGCTGCCCAAGGCCGCCTTCTTGCCGCTGTTCCATGCCATGGCGAGCGAGGACTTTGCGCTTATCTCGAGTGAGATACCGAGCGCATACTTTACGATCGGCGCGGCTGTGACCGATACGGACGAACACTTTGCCCAGCATCATCCCAAGGCGCGCTTTAGCGATGCCGAGCTGCCACTTGGTGCCGCGGCTTACACGGCGGTCGCTTTGGGCTATATCGCCGACCACCGGTAGTACCCAACCTTGCCTTTCAAGCCTGCGGGCATGGCCATAAGGCCTATGCCCTTGTCTTTCAAGGCAATCTTGGGCACTACCGGCGCCTGGCTTTGTCATCATGGCCACGTGTTACACGATTTTCGTTAACTGCATGAGCCTGTTTCAGCCGCTCGTCGTCAGCGACCTGGGCATCACGCTTGCGCAGTACAACATCTCCAACGCCATCTCCACCGTGGTGAGCGTTATCGGCTCACTTGTGATCGGTCATGTTGCCGATAAAGTAAGCGGTCGCGTTTTGGGCTCCCTCACTGTAATCGCCACCTCTGCCGTTCTTGCCGGCATGAGCTTTGTCGGTGAGCTATGGCAGGTCTACGTGCTCTTTTCTGTTCGCTCCGTTCTGTCTGTGGCTGCCCTGGAAGCCGAATGGATGCTCGTACCATCATTCGGTTTCCAAGGCGGCCACGGGCCTACGAAATGATCCGTTTTCCTCCGTCCCCAGCAGATCATGTGACCCGAAGGGGACGGAGGAAAAGGGATCACAAATAGCGGCGGCGCATCTGGCCGAACGAGTCCCCATACCCTCGTTCGGTCAGACGCGCCGCCGCGTTGCTGCTTTGTGCCGTATAATGTCCACTACCTATGACGCGATACAAAAGAAAGGTGTTTAGCCCATGCAGGCACAGAAGGCGGAGGGAACCCGCGACCTTATCGGCGCCGAGATGCGCGCCTGGCAAAAGATGCAGCAGATTGCGGCCAGCGTATTCGAGCCGTTTGGCTTTAAGCCCATCGAGACGCCCGCGATCGAGCAGGTGGACGTCTTTGTCCACGGCATCGGCCAGTCGACCGACGTCGTGCGCAAGGAGATGTTCCGCGTGTTTAGCGGCGCCAACCTGGAGCGCGTCTTTACCGAAGGCACCGATACCAAGCTCAAGCCTAAGCAGCGTCTGGCCCTTCGTCCCGAGGGCACGGCCGGTGTGGTGCGCGCCGTCGTGGAGAACAACCTGGTGCCCCAGGGCTCCACGCCGTTTAAGGCTTACTACGCCGAGGCCATGTTCCGCGGCGAGCGTCCCCAGAAGGGCCGCCTGCGCCAGTTCCATCAGGTGGGCATCGAGTGGCTCGGCGCTCCCGATCCGGCGGCAGACGCCGAGTGCATCATCATGCTCATGGAGTTCTACAAGCGTCTGGGCTTCGATCTTTCCAAGCTCCGTCTGCTCATTAACTCGATGGGCGATCCCCAGTGCCGTCCGGCCTATCGCGAGCAGGTTAAGCAGTTCATTCTCGACCACGCCGACGAGATGTGCGACGAGTGCCGCGAGCGCGCCGAGCTTAACCCGCTGCGCGCCTTCGACTGCAAGAACGACCATTGCCGCGAGATCATGGCCGAGGCTCCGCTGATGGGTGACAACCTGTGCGACGAGTGCCGCGAACACTACGAGCAGGTCAAGCGCTATCTGGATGCCGCCGGTATCGAGTATGTCGAGGATCCCACCTTGGTGCGCGGCCTGGACTACTACACCCGTACCGTCTTTGAGGTCGAGGCCCCTGGCGCCGGCGTCGGCTCCATCGGCGGCGGCGGCCGCTACGACGGCCTGGTCGAGCTCGAGGGCGGCAAGCCTACGGCCGGCGTCGGCTTTGCCGTCGGTTTTGAGCGTGCGCTGCTGGCCCTGCAGGCCTTTGGCAGCGACCTGGGTGCCGAGGAGGCCCCGTGCGTCTACGTCGCCAATGCCGGCAAGGAGCTGCGCCAGAACGTCTTTGCCATCACGCAGGAGCTTCGCGCCGCTGGCATCGTGACCGAGGCCGACTACCAGGGTCGTTCGCTCAAAGCTCAGTTTAAGCAGGCCGATAAGGTGGGCGCCAAGCTCATTTTGGTCCTGGGTGGCGACGAGCTTGCCGCCGGCAAGGTCAAGGTGCGCGACATGGAGAGCCATGACGAGGCCCTCGTCGATCTGGCCAACGTGGTCGAGGCGGTTCGCGAGCGCCTGTAGCGCATGATTTTTGAGCTGTAGTGCCGCTGAGGTGCCCTGCTCATGGAGAGCGATTGTTACGGGGGTGTTTCGCATTTATGCGAAATGCCCCCGTTTGCATATGCCGTCACCGAGAAATACGACCATTTGGGGCAAAAAGCCTTGCAATGCAGAAAATACTATTGTGTGGTAAAGCGCAATCAGCTTCGAAAGTTTTTGCCGAGTGCCTATAATAAATACCGCATGTTACGTGCATAGAAGGAGGAATGGGAGGAAACGTGGCTGAGAACCTAAGCAACCAGTCTGTACCCGAAGCTGCGGCGCGTGTCGCTGCCGTGGTCAACCGCCTCGTTAACCGAATCGGCTCGAATGCCGAGTCCAGGGAGCGTCTCGCCGAGATCGAGATCCCCGAGGAGCTGCGCGATAATCTGGCGCTGTTCCTGCGCCTGGAGCGCCGCGTGCTTAGCGAGTATGATCCCGAGATCGCGGACCTGTTCGACAAGATTTTGACAGCCGAGATTGTGGCCAATGCTGGCAACCCCGGTAGCCGCGCTGCCGACGAGTCCGTTGACGAGCAGGGCGTGCCCACTGCCGACGAGCCCACCGCCGTGGCGTTTCGCGAAGTCGTCGATCTGATCGACAGCCTGCCGCTCGATAAGCAACAGGTCATTGTCCGCGCCTTTACGAGCTTCTTCCATCTGGCAAACCTGTCGGAGGAGAACTACCGTGTGGCGCAGCTGCGCGAGCGCGAGGCCGGCGCATCGACCGATACCGAGGTCGATCCCGCTAACGAACTCACCGTCGCCTATCACCAGTTGGTAAACGAGATGGGTGTCGAGGGTGCCAACGAGCTGCTCGGCAAGCTTGAGTTCCACCCTGTCTTTACCGCACATCCCACCGAGGCCCGTCGCAAGGCCGTCGAGGGCAAGATTCGCCGTATCTCCAACCTGCTGGAGGAGCGTCCGCGTCTGGGCGGCTCCGACCTGGTGGAGAACGAGCGCCATATGCTGCAGGAGATCGACGCCCTGGTGCGTACGAGCCCCATCGCGTTGAAGAAGCCCACGCCGGTCGAGGAAGCCGATACCATCATCGACATCTTCGATAACACGCTGTTCGACGTTATCCCCGTCATCTATCGTCGTTTTGACGACTGGGTGCTGGGTGATAAGGCCGGTACCGTGCCGCCACTGTGCCCGGCATTCTTCCATCCCGGCAGCTGGATCGGCTCCGACCGTGACGGCAACCCGAACGTCACCGCCAAGGTGAGCCGCGAGGTCGCTGCTAAGTACTTTACGCACATGGTGCTCAAGCTCGAGGACAAGTGCCGCCGCATCGGCCGCAACCTGACGCTCGAGGCCACCTACAGCAAGCCGTCTGCCGAGCTCATCAACCTGTGGAACCATCAGGTCGAGATGAGCACCCAGTACACCGCACGTGCCGAGCTGATCTCCGAGCACGAGCCGCATCGCGCCGTCATGCTCGTCATGGCCGACCGTCTGAACGCCACCGTGCGTCGCATCACCGACACCATGTACCACAGCGCCGATGAGTTCCTGGATGACCTGCGTGTCGTTCAGCGCTCCCTGGCCGCCTGCGGTGCCGTCCGTGCTGCCTACGGCCCGGTCCAGACCATTATCTGGCAGGTCGAGTCCTTCGGCTTCCATATGGTCGAGATGGAGTTCCGTCAGCACTCCGTGGTGCACGCCCGCGCCCTCAAGGATATCCACGAGAACGGTATCCACGGCGACCTGCAGCCCATGACGCGCGAGGTCATCGATACCTTCCGCGCTATCGGCTCCATCCAAAAGCGCTACGGCAAGAAAATGGCGCACCGCTACATCATCTCGTTCACCAAGAGCGCCCAGCATGTGGCCGACGTCTTTGAGCTTGCCCACCTGTCCTTTGCACACGAGGAGGATGTCCCCGAGCTCGACGTGATCCCGCTGTTCGAGCAGCTCGAGGACCTCGAGGGCTGCGTCGACGTGCTCGACCAGATGCTTACGCTGCCCGTGGTGCAAAAGCGCCTTGCCCAGACCAACCGCCGCATGGAGGTCATGCTGGGCTACTCCGACTCTTCCAAGGATGCCGGTCCTACCACGGCCATGCTCGCGCTGCACTCCGCACAGGAGCGTATTGCCAAGTGGGCCGAGAAGAACGATATCGACCTGGTGCTCATGCACGGTCGCGGCGGTGCCGTGGGCCGTGGCGGCGGCCCGGCCAACAAGGCCGTGCTGGCGCAGCCCAAGGGTTCGGTCAACTGCTTCTTTAAGCTCACCGAGCAGGGTGAGGTCATCTTTGCCCGTTACGGCAACCGCACGCTGGCCCAGCGCCATGTTGAGTCCGTTGCCGCCGCAACGCTTTTGCAGTCGGCCCCGAGTGTCGAGAAGACCAACACCGAGACCACGCAGAAGTTCTGGGATATGGCGGAGAAGCTTAACGCTGCAAGCCATGAGCGCTATCTGGACCTGCTGAACACCGAGGACTTTACACCGTGGTTCTCGACCGTGACGCCGCTGACCGAGGTCGGTCTGCTGCCGATCGGCTCGCGTCCCGCCAAGCGCGGCTTGGGTGCCAAGTCGCTCGATGACCTGCGTACCATTCCGTGGATCTTCAGCTGGAGCCAGGCGCGCATCAATCTGGCCGCTTGGTACGGCCTGGGTACCGCCTGTGAGCAGTTGGGCGACCTTGACCAACTCAAGGCTGCCTATCAGGAGTGGCCGTTCTTCCGCACGTTCATTGACAACATCGAGATGTCGATCGCTAAGACCGATCAGCGCATCGCCAAGATGTATCTGCACCTGGGCGACCGCCAGGATCTGTCCAAGAAGGTCTTCACCGAGATGCAGCTCACGCGTAAGTGGGTCCTTGCCATCGTCGGTGACGAGTGGCCGCTGCAGCGTCGTCGCGTGCTCGGCTGCGCCGTCCGCGTGCGTAACCCCTACGTCGACGCCCTGTCCATTGCCCAGGTCCGCGCCCTTCGCGAGGTGCGCATGAACCAGGACGAGATGGCCGAGGAGAAGAAGGCCGAGTACATGAGCCTGATTCTTTCGACTGTGACCGGCGTCTCGGCAGGATTGCAGAACACGGGGTAATCGATAGCCCTGTGGCTCTCACCGGGACCCGATGGGTTTCCCTCTGAATGCGTCCTCGCACTTGAAGCCCCCTTATCCTGCTCCTCTGGAGCTGCGGATAAGGGGGCTTCGTGCTGCGGAATGCATTCAGAGGGAAACCCATCGGGTCCCTTCGTCCTCGTTCTTCAGGGATTGGGGCTGAAGAGAATTAGGCGCGCTTCGCGCCTGATGCGGAGTGCGGCGAGGGCTTCTGCGTCCTGCGGAGTGTGCCTAAAAGTAAACTAATGGCGGGCCCTGCGATGTCCGGTCTTCAGTGGATTACTGCTGGGGGAATAATGACGCGCTTCGCGCGTTTGGAAAGGGCTTTGTGCTGCGGAATGCATTCAGAGGGAAACCCGTCGGGTCCCTTCGTCCTCGGTCTTCAGGGATTAAAGTTGAGGAGAAGAATGGCGCGCTTCGCGCGTTTTGGAGGGGGTCTATCCTGGTGGCGCATTTGGCGCTTCTCGCCTTACGACTGTTCCGGCCGTAGTCCCGTTTGGGGTCGCGGCCGTTTTGTTGTGGGTCAAATATGAACGTTGTGTTAATGAGTCGGTGGACGGTGGTGTTTTTCGGTGAGCGGCGTATCCTTCCAACGGTTTATCTAGTGTGTCAGTTGAAAGGAAGAGGGCGCTCGTCATTGTTTGAATGTGAACTGCCGTTTGACCACAAGACGTTGCATCTGGAACTCGAGGATAAGAACTTCGCGGGTGTGATGGAAGGTCACCAAAACGAGTTTAAGACTACGAAATCGCAGGAAGAGCTGGTAGAGGAGTCGCTTGCCAACCCTTATGGCTCGCCTTCGCTCGAGGAGCTTTGTGCTGGCAAGAAGGATATTGTCATCATTAGCTCCGATCATACGCGTCCCGTTCCCTCGCGTGTGACGATGCCTATTCTGCTGCATCACATCCATTCCGCTGCGCCCGAGGCCCGTGTGCGCATTCTGGTTGCTACGGGTATGCACCGTCCGTCGACGCACGAGGAGCTCGTCAACAAATATGGCGAGGAGATCGTTGCCAACGAGGAAATCGTTATGCACGTCGCGACTGACGACAGCATGATGAAAAAGATCGGCACCCTGCCTTCTGGTGGCGAGTGCATTATCAACAAGATTGCTGCCGATTGCGATCTGCTGCTTGCCGAGGGCTTTATTGAGCCGCACTTCTTTGCCGGTTTCTCTGGTAGCCGCAAGTCCGTCCTGCCTGGCATCGCCAGCTACAAGACCATCATGTACAACCACAACGGTCAGTTTGTGAATGATTCCCACTCGCGTGCCGGCAACCTGTGCCATAACCACGTGAGCGAGGACATGTTTGCCGCCGCCGAGATGGCCCACCTCGCCTTTGTGCTTAACGTGGTGCTCAACGGCAAGCACGAGGTCATCGGCTCCTTTGCCGGCGACATCCACAAGGCGCACGAGGCCGGCTGCGAGTTCGTGAAGAGCCTTGCCGGCGTTGAGCCCGTCGAGTGCGAGATTGCCATCACCACCAACGGTGGTTACCCCCTCGATCAGAACATCTATCAGGCCGTGAAGGGCATGTGCGCTGCCGAGGCCACGCTTCCCGAGGGCGGCGTGATCATCGACGTCGCCGGTTGTGCCGACGGTCACGGCGGCGAGGGCTTCTATCACAACATCGCCGACAACGATCCGGCAGAGTTTGAGCGCGCCTGCATCGATCGTCCCAAGGACGAGACCCTGCCCGACCAGTGGACGAGCCAGATCTTTGCCCGCATCCTGGCGCATCACCCTGTGATTATGGTCACCGACCTGTGCGATCACCAGATGCTCAAGGATATGCACATGACGCCGGTCAACACTATCGAGGAGGCGCTCAAGCTCGCCTTTGAGATGAAGGGTGCCGATGCCAAGGTTGCCGTTATTCCCGATGGCTTGGGCGTTGTCGTTGCGCAGCACTAGCGCGTGGCTTAAACGAATCGTTTATAACCGACAAGAAAGATAAGGTTTTATGCTTACCAAACTCCTCTGCGAATTCGGCGCGACGGCCCTCATGATCGTCTTTGGCGTGGGCGTGCACTGCGATACCGTGCTCAAGGGCACCAAGTATCAGGGCTCCGGCCACATGTTTGCCATCACCACCTGGTCTTTTGGCATCTCGGTCTGCCTGTTTGTCTTTGGCGGCGCCGTGTGCATGAACCCCGCCATGGTGCTTGCCCAGTGCATCGTCGGCCTGGTGCCGTGGGGCAACTGCATTCCCTTCATGCTCTCCGATATGCTCGGCGGCTTTGTGGGTGCCGTGATCGCTTGGTTTATGTATGCCGATGAGTTCAAGGCTTCCGAGGGCGTCGTCGACCCCATTGCCCAGCGCAACATCTTCTCGACCAACCCCACCACCGAGGGTACGAACTATGCCCGCAACTTCTTCTGCGAGGCTATCTGCACCTTTGTGTTCATCAGTGCCATCCTTGCCGCCGCTAGCCGCGCCGGTGAGAACGTTCTGTTGCTCGCCATCTGCGTCGGCCTGATTGTCTGGGCCGTTGGCATGGGCATGGGCGGCATCACCGGCTTCGCCATGAACCAGGCTCGTGACCTTGGTCCTCGCATGGCCTATCAGGTGCTGCCGATCAAGAACAAGGCCGACAACAACTGGAAGTACGGCCTGCTTGTTCCTGGCATCGCTCCGTTTGTCGGTGCCGCTCTGGCCGCACTGTTTGTGCACGGTTTCTTGGGCATGTTCTAGTCCGAGGCTACATAGTTGTCCGCTGGCCGCATGGGGTAACTTCCCAGCGCGTCCTCGGACATGCAAGAAGCCCCCGCTGCGCACTTCGTGCGGCGGGGGCTTCTTGCGTCCTGCGGAATGCGCTGGGAAGTTACCCCATGCGGACAGCTGCGGGGTCTTTGTTGCGTTCGTACAAGCAACCCAACATATATCTGAATTTGGATGGGAGGGGCTTGTTGCTGGTATGGATGTTGAAGCGCGAATGACACTTTGGGATGCGTGGCGGCTTGGGTTGGGGCGATGCTTTGGGATGAGCTTCTTACTTAGTTGAAGAGGGGTTTTATGGCTGATAGGTAGTCTTTGGCTACTTCGGTCTTATCTGCTTGGAAGTTGTGCCAGGCCCACCATTGGACGGTGGCTACGAAGCTTGAGGCTATGTGGTGTAGTAGGAAGCTGCGGTCCATGGTGCCGGCGGGGCCTGAGGGGTCGACGGGCACGGTTTCGGCTGCTCGTGACATGATGGTCTTGCGTAAGCAGTCGGCGAAGACGCGTGAGCCGGCGCCGGCCACCAGCGCTCGGACGCCCTGGCGACGTTCCCATAGATTGTTGAGAATATGCTCGACCTGCACGAGTGGGTCGTCGAGCGGTGCGCCATCGTCATCGAGGGCGTGGGTGCAGATGTCGCTCACGAGCTCGGACAATAGGTCATCTTTGCTCTTGAAGAGGCCGTAGAACGTGGCCCGACCCACATGGGCGCGAGCGATGATGTCGCCGACGGTGATCTTGCCGTAGTCCTCTTCGCGCAGCAGCTCGGAGAACGCCGCAACGATGGCAGCGCGGCTTTTTGCCTTGCGAGCATCCATGGTTATGCGTCCGCGTGAACGAGCAGGCAGCGAAGCGTACCGGAGCAACCCTCGTAGGGGCGCTTACCGGCGCCGTAGCCGACGGCCTCGATGCGGTAGCGGGCCGGCAGGTGCTCGGACGTGCGCAGTGCGGCGACGATGGCGGCGCCCGTGGGCGTCACGAGCTCGCCGGCGACTGGTGCGGGCGTGAGGGCGATATTGCCTGCTTGGCATAGGTTGACGACGGCGGGCACCGGGATGGGCATAAGGCCGTGGGCGCAGTGGATGGTACCGTGACCCTCGGAGAGCGACTCAACCACGATGTCCTCAATACCCAGGTCATCGAGGCAGATGGCGACAGAGCAGACGTCGACGATAGAGTCGACGGCGCCCACCTCGTGGAACATGACGGTCTCGGGCGTTTTGCCGTGTGCTTTGGCCTCGGCGGCGGCGAGCGCGGTAAAGATGGCGAGCGCACGACGCTTGGCGCCATCGCTCAGCTGCGAGCCGTCGATGATCGTCGTGACATCGGCCAAAGAGCGGTGGTGATGGTGGTGGGCGTGATGGTGACCCTCGTGGTCGTGGTCGTGGTCATGTGCGTGCTCATGGCGGTGCTCGTGCTCACCATGATCATGATGGTGGTGCTCATGCTCATGTGTGTGCTCGGTGCCCGCTTCGTTGCCGTAGAGCCAGGCCATGTCGTGGTCGTGGTTCTCGAGCTCCTCTGCCAGCTGAACGTCAAAGTCGCAGGCGTCGATGCCATGCTTGTTTACGCGTGTAATGGCAATCTCAAAGCCGTCGACCGGAAGCGTGGCGAGCTGCTCGCGCAGATGCTCCTCGCTGGCGCCCAGGTCGAGCAGGGCCGCGACGGTCATGTCACCGCTGATGCCCGAGGTGCCATCGATGATAAGCGTGTGCTGATGATTGGACATGGAATGCTCCTTAACGGGCGCAGGGCGTACCAGCGCTCAGATGATTGATAAGACTTGCCTGGTAGGCGGCGCCGAAGCCGTTGTCGATGTTGACGACCGAAACGCCGCTGGCGCAGGAGTTGAGCATGGCGAGCAGTGCGGCCACGCCGCCAAAGTTCGCGCCATAGCCCACGCTGGTGGGGACAGCGATGACCGGACAGCTCACAAGGCCTCCGATGACGCTCGCCAGGGCGCCTTCCATGCCGGCGATGGCGATGACCACCTGCGCCTGGGCAAGTTCCTCAGCATGAGCGAGCAGGCGGTGCAGGCCGGCGACACCCACGTCGTAGAGGCGATCGACCTCGTTGCCGTAGAACTCGGCCGTCAGTGCCGCCTCTTCGGCGACGGGCAGGTCGCTCGTGCCGGCGCAGGCGACGACGATGTGTCCGTTGCCGGTGGGGGAGGGCTTGCCACCCACCAGGGCGAGCTGGGCGTCCGGGATATATCCCAGGTCGATGTCGTTGCCAAGAAGCTCCGTGGTGCGTGCGGCTTTTTCGGCATCCAAGCGTGTGACTAGGATGCGCTCCTGGCCGGCATCGCGCAGCGCTTCGATAATGGCGGCAATCTGCTCGGCGGTTTTACCGGCACCGTAGACAACCTCGCCGGCTCCCTGGCGCACTCCGCGCGAAAGATCGAGCTGCGCAAAGCCCAAATCGGCGGTCGGAGCCGTCTGGATGCGCGTGAGGGCGTCGGCAGGGGTGACTGATCCGCCGGCAACGTCGCTCAGCAGCTGCTCAAGATCTCGCTTATCCATATATGTTCCCTTCGACGGCGCAAAGTCTAGCACTCAAAGGGTATGTTTCCGAACACTAAGACAAAATTGTTCGGAAACTATAGGACAGACTGATTCAATTGTTAGATGGATTGACTAGTCGCGCAGGATGATGTCCATGGCGAGCATCAGGTTGCGCTCGTCGATGGCAAACGGGGCCGCCTCGCGCGTCTTGGGCTTGGCGCAAAATGCGATGCCCGTGCCTGCGGCCTGGATCATGGGGATGTCGTTTGCCCCGTCGCCGATTGCGACCGTATGGGCTATGTCGACGCCGCACTCAACTGTCCAGTCCAACAGCTGGATAAGCTTGGACTCCTTGGTCACGATGTCTGCCGCCAGCTTACCCGTGAGCTTGCCGTCCACGACCTCCAGGCGGTTAGCCAGGCAAAAATCGATGCCCGCGGCGGTCACGATCTTGTCGGCGACCTCGTGAAAGCCGCCGCTTACCACGCCGACCTTCCAGCCCTTGCTGTGCGCCGAGCGCACAAGCTCCAGCGCGCCGGGGGTAAACGTCACACGCTCAAAGGTGCGCTCGAACACGCTCTCGTCCAGGCCGGCGAGCAGCCCCACGCGCTCCTCGAGTGCCTGCTTAAAGTCAAGCTCGCCGCGCATGGCGCGCTCAGTGATCTGTGCCACCTGCTCGCCTACGCCGGCCTCCTCGCCCAACAGGTCGATGACCTCCTGGTTGATGAGCGTGGAGTCGATATCCATAACGATGAGGTGTGCGGTCATGACGGGCCTTTCCGAGTGCAGTTGTATTGGGGCACATTGTCGCACGTGACGAGCGCGGGCGGGTGCCGCGGCGCGTCAATTGTTTCGTCTCCGTCAAGTCTTTGGGCAGGAGCTACTTTTCCGCGGCACATCGACACAGGTGCGATAAGATAGAACGCCATGTCTGGCTGCGCGGTTTACGCAGGCCGGGCAAATCTGTACGACGCCGCCCGGAACGACACGGGGCGGCACAGATCCATAAAGGAGGATCACTGGTATGAGCCAGACCCGTCCCATCGACGAGCATTCCATGCACACCCGTACCTGCGGCGAGCTTCGCAGCGAGAACGTGGGCGAAGAGGTCACCCTCACCGGTTGGGTGAGCCGTCGCCGCGACCACGGCGGCCTTATCTTCTGCGACCTTCGCGACCGCGAGGGTATCACGCAGCTCACCTTCGACCCCGAGCACTCCGACGGCGACGCCTTTAAGATCGCCGAGACCATGCGTCCCGAGTGGCCCATCAAGATCCACGGCGTCGTGCGCGCCCGTGGCGAGGAGACCACCAACACCAAGCTCGCGACCGGCGAGATCGAGGTCCTGACCGACCACGCCGAGGTGCTCAACACGTCCGTCACCCCGCCGTTCCAGATCGAGGACGGCATCGAGACCAGCGAGGACACCCGCCTGCGTTATCGCTATCTGGACCTCCGTCGTCCCGAGATGATGGCCAACCTCAAGCTGCGCTCCGACTTTACCTTTGCCATTCGCGAGGCGCTGCACAACCGTGAGTTCATGGAGGTCGAGACGCCCTCCCTGTTCAAGTCCACGCCCGAGGGCGCCCGCGACTTCATCGTCCCCAGCCGCATCCAGCCGGGCAACTTCTACGCTCTGCCGCAGTCCCCGCAGCTCCTGAAGCAGCTGCTTATGGTCGGTGGCGTCGAGCGCTACTACCAGGTCGCCAAGTGCTTCCGCGACGAGGACTTGCGTGCCGACCGTCAGCCCGAGTTCACCCAGGTCGATATCGAGATGTCCTTCGTGGACCAGAACGACGTCATGAGCGCGCTCGAAGAGGTCCTGGCCGACGCCTTCGGCCGCATGGGTGTCGAGATGCCCACGCCGCTGCGCCGCATGGACTATTGGGAGGCCATGGACACCTATGGCTCCGACAAGCCCGATACTCGCTACGGCATGCACCTGGTTGACCTGACCGACATCTTTGCCAACTCCAAGTTCAAGGTCTTTGCGACTGCTGCAAACGAGGAGGGCTCTGTCGTCAAGGCCATCAACGCCAAGGGCGCCGGTGCCTGGGCTCGCGCCAAGATCGATAAGCTTGCCGGCGTGGCTTCCACGTTTGGCGCCAAGGGCCTGGCCTGGATCGCCTTCCGCGAGGACGGCTCCATCAACAGCCCCATCGTCAAGTTCTTCTCGGACGAGGAGATGGCCGCCCTGCGCGAGCGCATGGACGTCGAGCCCGGCGACCTTGTGATGTTCGCCGCCGGCCCGCGCCTGCTCTCCGACGAGATCCTGGGCGGCATGCGTTCCCACATGGCTAACGCGCTCGAGATCAAGCGCGAGGGCCACGACTTCCTGTGGGTCGTCAACTTCCCGCTGTTCCACTGGGACGAGGACCGCAAGGCTTACGCTGCCGAGCACCAGCCCTTCACCCTGCCGACCGAGACCGACATCGCCAAGATCGAGGCCAATCCGTTGGCAGCCGGTTCTTGCACCTACGACTTTGTCATGGACGGCTTTGAGGCCGGTGGCGGCGGTATGCGTATCCACAACGCCGAGATGCAGATGTCCATGCTCAAGCTCCTGGGCTTTACCGAAGAGCGCGCCGAGTCTCAGTTCGGCTTCCTCATGGAGGCTCTCAAGTTTGGTGCGCCCCCGATGGGCGGCTTCGCCCTGGGCCTGGACCGCGTGTGCATGCTGCTCACCGGCTCCGACTCCATCCGCGACGTCATGGCGTTCCCCAAGACGGCCAGCGGCTCCGACCTCATGTCGGGCGCCCCGAGTGCCGTTTCCGGCGCCCAGCTCAAGGATGTCAGCCTGCGCCTGATGTAGGCGAGCAGCTACATATTGCCCGTAACGAGGGAAGGACGTGTGCCTTCCCTCGTTTTTTGTGAGACGGGGGTGCGCCGGTAACGTACAATAACTACCACGTGGCTGGGTTTGCCGGCCGAATGTGCGATGTCGTGGGAGGGGACATGGTCGAGTTTACGAAGACGATTAAAGATCCGTTGGGACTGCATGCCCGCCCGGTTGCGCTGCTCTATGACATCATTGCCAAGCATCGTAGCGACGTGTCGGTCAGCATCGGCGACCGCCACACGGATGGCCGCGATGTTATGGGCCTCATGGCTCTCTACGGCGAGTGCGGCGAGAACATCATCTTCCGCGTTTCGGGTGTGGATGAGGCCTCCTGCGTCACGTCGATCAGAAACCTCTCGCTCTAACCTCAACAATGTGACAAGGGGACAGTCCCCTTTGTTGCATAAATTGGTATGACAAGGCACCGCAAAGAGATGGTCTTTGCGGTGCCTCTTTTGTTTCATAAAGGAAACTTTTTCGAAATCTGAATAGGGACCCTTTCCAAAAAGTTAACCACGTGCTAGTTTACTAAAGCGAACATAGACGTGGTTAACTTTTATCGCGTCGATGTTGAGGACGAACTGACGTTAGGAGCCACTCATGTCTTGCGGACCGCAGATGCCGGCCATGCCGCTTTCGATGGTAAAAGCGGGCGAAACCGTGCGCGTGTCTCGTGTAAAGGGCAATGAGGACATGAAGCACCACCTCAAGGACCTCGGCTTTGTCGAGGGCAACGAAATCCACGTGGTGAGCTCGAGTGGCGCCAATATCATCGTCACGGTGCTGGGCGCACGCTTTGGCATCGATTCCAAAGTTGCCATGCACATCATGACCGTCGGTTAGTCGACGGAATTTCTGTACGCACTGAAAGGGGGACAAGTAAATGAAGACGTTGGGTGACGTTAAGGTGGGCGAGAGCTCCACCATCGTCAAGCTTCACGGTGAGGGTGCGCTTCGCCGCCACCTTATGGACCTGGGGCTTATCAAGGGCACTTCGTTCAAGGTCGTGAAGGTTGCACCGCTCGGTGATCCGGTCGAGATCAACGTGCGCGGCTACGAGCTTTCCATCCGCAAGGAGGAGGCGGCCGTCGTCGAGGTTCAGTAAGGACTTGCGGCGCATATTTTTGCAGATAAAGTTAGGTTTTTCTAACTTAATGCAGCATCTTTGAAGCACATTATCCAGCCTGCGCGGAGAAAGCAGCGCAGGCACACAAGGAAGAAGGATTGAATGGCGGATTCTCAGATCCATGTCGCGCTGGCGGGTAACCCCAACTGCGGCAAGACCACGCTTTTCAACCTGATCACCGGCGCCAACGGCTACGTTGGCAACTGGCCCGGCGTCACGGTTGAGAAAAAGGAGGCCAAGCTCCTAAGCGACAAGAACGTTACCATTACGGACCTCCCGGCATCTACTCGCTTTCCCCCTACAGCCCCGAGGAGCAGTGCTCGCGCGACTACCTCATGAGCGGCGAGCCCGATGTGGTCGTCCAGGTTGTCGATGCCACCAACCTCGAGCGCAACCTGTACCTGGCGCTTCAGGTTATCGAGACCGGCCTGCCCGTAGTCGTCGCCCTCAACATGGCCGACCTGGTCGAGAAGAACGGCGACAAGATCGACACCGACAAGCTCTCCAAGAAGCTCGGCTGCCCGGTCATGATGATCTCGGCTCTTAAGAACAAGGGCATCACGGAGCTGTTCGAGCAGGTCAAGAAGTCCGCTGCTTCCAAGGGCCAGGTGCCGGAGCACAAGTTCGATTCCTCTATCGAGGACGTTCTGGACCACATCGAGAACAACCTGCCGGCGAGCGTTCCCGCCAACAAGCGTCGCTACTACGCTGTCAAGCTGTTTGAGCGCGACGCGGACGCCTGCAAGCTCATCAACCTCACCAAGGAGAAGGCCGCTCGCGTCGAGCAGCTGGTCGCCCAGTGCGAGCAGGATTGCGACGACGACGCCGAGTCCATCATCACCGGCGAGCGCTATGGCGTGATTGCCCACATTATCGACGAGTGCATGACCAAGGCTCCGGCCAAGATGAGCACCTCCGAGAAGATCGACCGCGTGGTTACCAACCGTATCCTGGGCCTGCCGATCTTTGTGGTCATCATGTTCTGCGTGTACTACATCGCCGTTTCCACCCTGGGCGGCACGGTGACCGACTTCACCAACGACCAGCTCTTTGGCACCGACGGTTGGTATGTGCTCGGCCAGGGCCGCGACGCCTACGACGCGGCTGTCAAGGCTGCGGGCGATGATGCCGACTCGGTCGACCCGGCCGAGTTTGGCCCCTATGTCCCGGGTATCACCACCGCGGTGCATGACGCTCTCGTGGCGGGCGGTACCGAGGACGGTGGTCTGGTCGATTCGCTCGTCTGCGACGGCATCGTGGCTGGCATCGGCGCCATCATGGGCTTCGTCCCGCAGATGTTCCTGCTCTTTGTGATGCTGTCTTTCTTGGAGGACTGCGGTTACATGGCCCGCGTCGCCTTCATCATGGACCGCGTGTTCCGCCGCTTTGGCCTGTCCGGTAAGTCCTTTATCCCCATGCTCGTGTCCTCGGGCTGCGGCGTCCCCGGCGTCATGGCTACCAAGACCATCGAGAACGAGAAGGACCGCCGCATGACGGTCATGACCACCACGTTCATCCCTTGCGGCGCCAAGCTGCCGATCATCGCCCTGCTCATGGGTTCCATCATTGGCGACTCTTCTACCACCGCTGCGTGGATCAGCCCGCTCTTCTACTTCCTGGGCGTCTTTGCCGTCATTGCCTCGGGCCTCATGCTCAAGAAGACCAAGCTCTTCGCCGGCCGCCCGACGCCGTTTGTTATGGAGCTTCCTGCCTACCACTTCCCGGCGATCCGCTCTTGGGCGCTGCACGTGTGGGAGCGCTGCTGGGCCTTTATCAAGAAGGCCGGCACGGTCATCTTTGCCTCCACTGTCGTGGTTTGGTTCCTGTCCAACTTTGGTAGCTACAACGGCTCCTTTGGCTTCCTGCCTGCGATGGACGGCATCCCCGAGGAGTTCATGGACTACTCCGTGCTCGCCATGCTGGGCAACCTGGTCGCTTGGATCTTCGCCCCGCTCGGCTTTAGCACCTGGCAGGCAACCGCGCTGACTGTCTCTGGCCTCGTCGCCAAGGAGAACGTCGTCGCCACCGCCGGCTCGCTGCTGTCCGTCGCCGACGCGGGCGAGACCGACCCGAGCCTGTGGACCGCGTTTGCCGGCATGTTCCCCACCATGGGCGCTTGCGTGGCCTTCGGCGCCTTCAACCTGCTGTGCGCTCCGTGCTTTGCCGCCATTGGCACCATCCGCAACCAGATGGACTCTGGCAAGTGGACCGCGATTGCCATCGGCTACGAGTGCGCCTTCGCTTGGGTGATCGGCCTGTTCATCAACCAGTTCTATAACCTGCTTGTCCTTGGGCAGTTTGGTATCTGGACGGTTGTGGCCATTGTGCTGCTGGTTGCGATGCTCTTCCAGATTTTCCGACCCATGCCCAAGCATGCATGGACCGATGAGGACGAGACCAACACTGCTTCCGCCGCAGTTTCCGCTTAAGTCTGAATAAGGATTAACCCCTTTCCACGAGCCCGGGTGTCCCAGCGACACTCGGGCTTTTTGGTGGGAGAGATGTGGCGTTTCCGCAGATAAAACCGACCAAAATAAACCTGTCCCTATTCGGTAGGTGGAGAATGGAGTAAAGTAAGTGATGGTTAACTAGAGGAGGCTTGCTATGGCACCTATCGATATTGTTGTACTGGCTGTTATCGGCGTTGCGTTTGTCGCGGTATGCGTGCGCGTCTACCGCAAGGGCACCTGCGCCGACTGCGCTCAGGGTGGCGTTTGCACGGGGCATTGCTCCAACAAAAAGACGTGCGCCGCACTTAAGGGCGTGGACAAAATCGCCGAAGACTTGGGCCGCGGTATCAAGTAAGGTCCAGACATCTAAGCGCCTCGCGAGCATCCGTTCGCGGGGCGCTTTGTGCATTTGAGAGAGAGCACGGTGAGTCGAAGAGTATTTTTTGGGTATCGTTAACTATGTGGTCAACGGCCCGCTCACGGTCGTCCATGCCGCCGTCGACGCCAAGCTCGCGTCGAAGGCATGACCACCTACCTGGGCCTCTAACTCCACCCCGCCCATCAGTTGCGGTGAAATACGGACTGTTTTGGCTGTCAAAGGCCTTATCCACTCCGTATTCCACCGCAACTTTTTGTTGGGCGGGCTAGAGACGCTGCATGCGGTACCCGACACCCATGTGTGTCTGAATCATCTTGGGGTGAGAGGGGTCTGCCTCGATCTTCTTGCGCAGGGTGCGCATGAACACGCGCAGGCTCGCCAGATCGCTGTCCCAGCTCGTGCCCCATATCTCGCGGGTGATGAAGGTGTGGGTGAGCACCTTGTCGACGTTTTTCGCCAGAAGGACGAGCAATTTGTACTCGGTTGGGGTGAGCGAGAGCTCGCGTCCGTCTTTCGTCGCGTATCCCGCGGCGTAGTCGATATGCAGCGGACCGTTGTCGAACGTGCTCGCTTCTGTCGACTCGCTCGACGCCATCGAGGAGCGCCTCAAATTCGCACGGACGCGCGCGAGCAACTCATCCACAGAAAAGGGCTTGGTGAGGTAGTCGTCTGCCCCCGCGTCAAGTGCTGCAATCTTGTCGGAATCTTCGGTGCGCGCCGAAATGACGATAATGGGGACTGCCGACCAGCTTCGGATCTTCGTGATGACCTCGATACCGTCAATGTCGGGAAGGCCGAGGTCGAGCATGATGAGGCTGGGGCCGTGCGACACCGCATCCATGATGGCGGCTTGGCCGTTGCAAACCTTGCTCACGACATAGCCGTGGAGGTCAAGCGCGGTCGAAACGAGGTTTTGAACGGTCGGGTCATCTTCGACCAGGAGGATGCGTGGCTTAGCGGCATTATTCATGAATCTCAATCTCCTCGGCGGGCAGGGTAAAACGGAAGACAGCCCCATGGGGGTGGTTGTCGCGAACTTCGATGACGCCGCCATGCGCCTCCACGATGGAGCGGCAGAGCGACAGGCCAAGGCCGATGCTTCGACGCGAATCCACGGGCCGCGTATTGTTTGAGGTGAAGAAGCGCTCAAAGATATGAGGCTTGTCGCAGTCTGCCACACCCGGCCCATCGTCTGCGACGTCCACCACGACGAACGCGCCCTCGCGACGTGCGCTGATGGTGACAGTCGAGTCCTCGGGCGTGTATTTGAAGGCGTTCATGATGAGATTCGTAAGCACCTGCATGATGAGATGGACATCGATGCGTACCAGCAGGATGTCGTCAGTGTGCTCGATGGTGACGGCACGTCCATGCGATGCTCGGGCGACATGGCTGAGGGCGGCCTCGATGACCTCGTCGATGAGCTCGGATGTTAAGTTGAGGCGAATGGTGCCGTCCTCGACGCGTGTGATGGCGAGGAGGTTCTCCACGGTATCGATAAGCCAGAGGGAGTCGTCGTAGATGGCATCGGCAAGATCGCAGCGTTGTTCGAGGCTGAGCTTCTCGTCGCTCTTCCGAAGGATTGCCGCAGATCCGGATATAGCCGTGAGGGGTGTCCTCAAATCGTGGCCGATGGAGCGCAAAAGGTTGGCGCGCAGCTGCTCGTTTTTCGCCAAGACCGCAGCCTCTTCGCGCTCTTGCGCCGCCCGGTCGCTTTCGAGCGCCAAGGCGCATTCACCTACGATAGATAGGACGATCGAATGCTCGAAGGCTTCGATCTCGCGCCCCTCCAGGGCGATGCCGATGACACCGAATACCTTGTCGCCGGTGCGAACCGCGAGGTAGAGACAGCGCGCCTCAGGCAGGGTCCGCGTGCTTGCGCCCGCGCGCTTGTTGTTGGTGTAGGTCCAGGTTGCAACGGCGCGCTCGTAGTCGGTGAGCAGCGACGCGGATCGGTTTTCGGTGCCAGCGGACTCATAGAGCGCCTTGCCGAGCGTGCCGTGTTCGGCGGGGTAGAAGACCACGTCGAGTTTTAGCAGTTTGACGAGTTGGTTCATGGCGACGCGGGCGCACTCCTCCGCGCTATGGGCTTGCTGTAAGAGCTGGTTCGTTTCGAGGAGTACGCGCGTTTTGAATGCGTTCTCGGCGGAGGTACGGGCATTGTCGGCGATGCGCGCAGTTAACTCGCCGGCGACCATAGCGGTAGCGAACATGATGCCGAACGTGACCAGATAGCTTCGGTCGTAGCTGGCGAGCGAAAACAGAGGCGTGACGAAGCAGAAGTTGTAAAGCACTACAGAGAGCACGCTCGATACGATCGTGCAGATACGCCCCGTCGTGGTGACGGCGGTCAGCAGGGCCGTGAGGATATAGAGGGATATGATGCTGGAATCGGCAAATCCCAGATGGCGGAAAGCCGTGCCGATCGCCGTGGCGACAAGAGAGAGGGCCAGCGTGCGAAGCACGTTTCGGCTGCTGGGCGGCTGCAGAGCGAGCGCATGGCGGCGTCCTTTGGGTCGGGAGGGCGGAGTCGACTGGTCTGGAATGATGTAAATGTCGAGGTTCGGGGCGAATGTTATGAGCTGTTCTACGAGAGATTTGCGGCCAAAGAGGGCCTGACGGACGCTGCTGTGCTCGCCCGTGCGCCCCATGACGATCTTCGAAATACCCGACAGGCGCGCGAACTCGGAGATCTGAAACGCGACGTCGTCGCCATAGACGGTTTCCATATGTGCTCCGAGCTGCTCGGCTAGGGCGATATTGTCTGCAAGCTTGGCGCGCTCATCATCGCTCATGGATTGCGTGCGCGGGCTTTCTACGAACAGGGCGACGAGCTCGCTGCGAAACGCTTTCGCCATGCGTGCGGCGGCACGGACGATGCGGGGATTGGTCGGCGCCGGGGAGACACAGACTAAGATACGCTCCCTGGTGTAGTAGTCACGGTTTCCCAGTACGCGTGCGGCGTCTGTGAGGTGGCCGGTGCGATCGGCGCAGCGGCGCAGCGCGATTTCTCGGAGTGCGGTGAGGTTCTCGACGGTAAAAAAATGCTGTTGCGCTCGCTCGGCTTGTGCGGGACGGTAGACGAGGCCGGCGCGAAGGCGCTCAAGTAGGTCTTCGGGCTCTATGTCAACGAGCTCGACCTGGTCGGCATCATCGAAGATGCGGTCGGGGATTCGTTCGCTCACGACAACGCCGGTGATGGATGCAACCATGTCGTTTAGGCTCTCGATATGCTGAACGTTTACGGTCGTATAGACGTCGATGCCCGCATGTAGAAGTTCCTCGACGTCTTGATAGCGTTTGTCGTGGCGAGACCCCGGCGCATTCGTATGGGCGAGCTCGTCGACAAGGATGAGCTGAGGGGCGCGCTCGATAGCCACATCTAGATCGAACTCGCTGAGCGCAATGCCGTTGTGCTCGATGAGTTTACAGGGCACGTTCTCAAGCCCTTGTGCAAGATGGGCAGTTGCCGGACGTTCGTGCGGCTCGATGTATCCCGCGACGACGTCGACACCTCGCCGCTTGGCGGCGTGGGCGGCTTGAAGCATCGCATAGGTTTTGCCTGCGCCAGCAGCGTAGCCAAAGAAAATCTTGAGGTGTCCCCGGCTGGTTCGAGCGTCATCGGCGGCCTCGTCTTTCTCAATTGCCTTGAGGATGAGGTCTGGATTGACGCGAGTGTCCGATGCGTCGCGCTGCATAGCGTAGCCTTTCTGAAGCGTTGTCCATGCGTGCATACGCGGTGAGGACGCCACTGTATGCTCGCGAGGTCGAGTATAGGCGCACTGCAGCCGCAATAGTGCTTTCTACCTGCATCTTTACGGCATCTTAAGGTCGTGAGCCCCAGCCCTCACGCCTCTTTAATCTCTAGAAGCGTTTACTGTCCCCAGGCGCTTGCGAGAGCAGGCGTCCGAGACATCGGACCGCGCGTGAAAGGGGCGGTAATGGACATCCTCATTCCCATTATCGGAGTCGTCTGCATCGGACTCCTTATCTATTACATCTACATTCTGATGAGGAGTGATTCGTAAACTATGGACGCTGCGATTCAGTACATCTTGTACTTTGCCGTGCTCGTCGTCCTGGCCGTTCCGCTCGGTCGGTTCATGGCCCATATCATGGATGGCGAGCATACGTTCCTGTCGCCTGTGATTGCTCCTGTGGAGCGTGGCGTCTATCGTCTGCTTCGCATCGACGCGGCAGAGCAGATGGGATGTAGGCGCTACCTGGCGAGCGTGCTGGTCTTTTCGGGGATCGGCCTCGTGGTCCTTGTGGCACTTCAGGCGCTTCAGTCCTTCTTGCCAGGCAATCCCCAGCACCTGCCGGGTGTGCCATGGGACCTGTCGTTCAATACGGCTGCTTCCTTCATAACCAACACCAACTGGCAGTCCTACTCCGGCGAGACCACCCTGTCCTACCTTGTGCAGTTCATGGGTCTCACCGTGCAGAACTTCTTGTCCGCCGGCACCGGTATCGCGGTCATGTTCGCGCTGATTCGCGGCTTCGTCAGGTCAGAGCAGAGCCTGGGTTCCTTCTGGGTCGACCTCACCCGCACCGTCCTGTATGTGCTCATCCCGCTGAACCTTGTGTTCGGCATCTGCCTGGCTGCCGGTGGCGTCATCTCCAACTTCCAGCCGGCTCAGAAGGCTGAGCTCGTAGAGCCCGTCGCCGTCCAGCCTAATGCAAACGGCGGCTGGAGCGTCCTCGACGGCGCCCAGATCGAGGGCGACACGGTCAAGGTCGACGGCAAGGTTGTCGAGGGCGCGCGCGTGGTCACCGAGCAGTTCCTGCCCCAGGGTCCTGCGGCTCCTCAGGTCGCCATCAAGCAGTCCGGCACCAACGGCGGCGGCTTCTTCGGCGTGAACTCCGCCCATCCGTATGAGAACCCCAGTGCCTTCACCAACATCATCGAGATGACCAGCCTGCTGCTGATCCCGGCTGCCTGCTGCTTCACCTTCGGTATCGGCGTCAAGAACACCAAGCAGGGCAAGGCCATCTTTGCCGCCATGTTCATCCTGCTGGTGATCTTCACCGGCATCATCGCCGTCAACGAGCATGCGGGCACCCCGCAGCTGGCCGATGGCGGAGCGGTCAATATCGAGATGACCGACGGCCAGGCCGGCGGCAACATGGAGGGCAAGGAGAGCCGCTTTGGCATCGCCTCCTCTTCCACCTGGTCCGCTTTCACGACGGCTGCTTCCAACGGCTCGGTCAACTCCATGCACGACTCCTACACCCCGCTCGGCGGGTTTGTCCAGATGCTCCAGATGGCTCTGGGCGAGGTCGTCTTCGGCGGCGTGGGCTGCGGCCTGTACGGCATGATCGGCTTCGCCATCCTCACAGTGTTCATCGCCGGCCTTATGGTCGGCCGCACGCCCGAGTTCCTGGGCAAGAAGATCGAGCCGGGCGAGATGCGCTGGGCAGTTGTCCTGTGCCTGGCAACTCCGTTTGCCATTCTGGTGTGCTCGGCCATCGCCTGCATGGTGCCCGGTCTTGCCGACCAGCTCAACAATGGTGGCGCGCACGGCTTCTCCGAGGTGCTGTATGCCTTCACCTCATGCGGCGGCAACAACGGCTCGGCGTTTGCAGGTATGAACTGCAACATTCCCTGGATCAACGTCATGCTCGGCCTCGAGATGCTGTTCGCCCGCTTCATGCCCATCATCGGTACGCTGGCTATCGCCGGCTCGCTGGCCAAGAAGGGTAAGGTCGCCGAGAGCGCCGGTACCCTGTCTACCACCAACGGCATGTTCGTATTCCTGCTCGTGTTCATCGTTCTGCTGATCGGTGCCCTGAGCTTCTTCCCGGCCCTGGCGCTTGGCCCCGTTGCCGAGTTCTTCCAGATGATTGCGTAAAGGAGGGCGCAGATTTATGACTATGCAAAAAGACATGATGGGCCGCGCGGTCCGCGACTCGTTTGCCAAGCTTGATCCTCGCGTCCAGATTCAAAACCCGGTCATGTTCCTGGTGTGGCTTTCAGCCGTCATGACCTCCGTCCTGGCCGTCGCTTCCATCTTCGGTGTGCGGGACGCGGGTGTGCCCACCTACTATGTGGTCGCCATCGCGGTCATCCTG
>ENA-OQKA01000078-OQKA01000078.1-human-gut-metagenome-genome-assembly--contig:-NODE-78-length-30323-cov-3.244536_pt1 | contig 30323 bp, 28 predicted proteins | sample MGYA00242644_ERZ504789 | MGnify/ENA primary metagenome ERZ504789 (study PRJEB26092, sample SAMD00036423) | human gut metagenome | host: Homo sapiens | study: EMG produced TPA metagenomics assembly of...
GTATATGACAGACCGCATGAAAAAATCCGGCTGTTTCAGAAATATGAACATTCCAGGGAAAAACTGATCCAGCTTTTGTCATATGGAATGCGCATTGAAGAGATTATTGCGATTTGCAGCAATACGGAAATCTGGCAGCTGGTTGATTGTGACTGTCAATATGCATCATAACATTATAAAAAGAAAAGGAGAATTTAAAATGAGTAAGATTTCAGTTGTATTTTGGACACAGGGTGGAAACACAGAGAGCATGGCAAATGCCATCGTGGAAGGAATCAAAGAGGCAGGCAAAGAGGCGGAAGCTGTATTTGTCAGCGATATGAACATTGACGAGTTAAAGGGAGAGGGTGTATTTGCATTAGGATGTCCTGCCATGGGAGCAGAAGTACTCGAAGAGAGTGAGATGGAGCCGTTTGTTGCAGACGTGGAAGGATTTGCTTCCGGAAAGAAGATCGGACTGTTTGGTTCCTACGGATGGGGGGACGGACAGTGGATGCGTGACTGGGAAGCACGTATGAGCGGAGCCGGTGCAACGATCGTAGGAGGGGAAGGTGTCATCTGTCAGGAGGCTCCGGATGCAGATGCAATGGAACAGTGCAAGGCACTTGGGAAAGCACTTGCAAACGCTTAATAACAGAAAAATTTTGTGTGCTGGTACCTGATTATTTAAGAAAAAAATGTCGGATAAGCTGAAAAAATATTATTTTGTTATTGACAACTTATGGCCGTTAGCATATACTAACTGACGTAAGAGATGGAAATGATTCTCAATAAAGTCGCTTGCACGCGGCGGAAAGCAGGAGGATGTTTTTATGATGCCTTTAACAATGTGCAAAGCAGGAGAAGAGAATGAGATTAAAAAGATCGGTGGAAAAGAAGAAACAAGACGCCATCTTGAGAATCTTGGTTTTGTTGTCGGGGAAAAGTGGCTGTGATATCTGAAACGGATGGAAACATGATTGTGAATGTGAAAGAAGCGCGTGTTGCTATCGGTAAGGATATGGCAAATAAAATAATGATTTAGAAAGGGAACAGCGATGAAGACATTAAAAGATGCAAAAGTTGGCGAGACTGTCAAAGCTACAAAACTGACAGGCGAAGGACCTGTAAAACGTCGTATCATGGACATGGGAATTACCAAGGGCGTAGAGATTTATGTCCGTAAAGTAGCCCCACTCGGAGATCCGGTGGAAGTTACGGTCAGAGGGTATGAACTGTCCCTGCGTAAAGCAGATGCTGAAATGATCCAGGTAGAGTAATTTTTTTACCATAAGGTTAGTAGCGACTTACAAAAACTAGCAAGTGCTTACAGAAACTAGCAATTTCAAATTTTAGCAAGGCTGATAAAACAAAAGTGCGCCAGCACAGAAAAGAGGAGAATTATGGCAGTGAAAATTGCATTGGCAGGAAATCCAAACTGCGGAAAAAACGACATTGTTCAAATGCATTGACCGGTTCCAATCAGTTTGTTGGTAACTGGCCGGGTGTAACAGTAGAAAAAAAGGAAGGACGTCTGAAGGGTCATAAAGATGTTACCATCATGGATCTTCCGGGTATTTATTCTCTTTCCCCATACACATTGGAGGAAGTGGTTGCAAGAAATTATCTTGTTGCAGACAGACCGGATGCAATCATCAATATTGTGGACGGTACAAATATTGAGCGTAACTTATATCTTTCTACACAGATCATGGAACTTGGTATTCCGGTAATCATGGCAGTAAACATGATGGATATCGTTGCCAAGAATGGTGATGTGATACATATCGATAAGCTGAGCCAGAAACTGGGCTGCGAAGTTGTTGAGATTTCCGCTCTGAAAGGAACAGGAATTACAAAGGCAGCAGAAAAGGCCGTTGCTCTCGCACAGCAGAAGAAGAAAGTCACACCTGCACATGCGTTCTCATCAGAGGTTGAGGATATCATTGCAAAGGTAGAGGATAAGATCAGCTCGGATATTCCACAGGAACAGAAGCGTTTTTCGCAATCAAACTTCTGGAAAAAGACGATAAGATTTCTGAACTCTTAAGTCTGATGCCAGATGTATCTGCAGAGATCAAGGAACTTGAGGATCATTTTGATGATGATACCGAGTCAATCATTACCAATGAGCGTTATGTATACATTTCTTCCATCATTGGAGAGTGTCTTACAAAAGCAAAGAAGGGTGAGAAACTTTCCACTTCGGATAAGATTGACCGTTTTGTTACGAACCGTTTTTTTGCACTTCCGATTTTTGCATTGGTTATGTTTATCGTATATTATGTATCTATCACAACAGTTGGTGGATTCCTTACCGATTGGACAAATGATACATTGTTTGGCGAGTGGATTGTTCCGGGAGCAAGAACCTTACTTGAGAATATTCACTGTGCCGGCTGGCTGACAGGACTTGTCGTAGATGGTATCATCTCCGGTGTGGGTGCCGTACTTGGATTCGTACCGCAGATGCTGGTACTGTTCATTTTTCTGGCATTCCTTGAGTCCTGTGGATATATGTCACGTATCGCATTTATCATGGATCGTATTTTCCGTAAATTCGGATTATCCGGAAAATCATTCATCCCAATGCTGATTGGTAGTGGATGCGGTGTTCCTGGTGTTATGGCTTCCCGTACGATCGAGAACGACCGTGACCGTAAGATGACAATCATGACAACAACATTCGTACCTTGTGGAGCAAAGCTTCCAATTATTGCTTTGATCGCAGGTGCATTCTTCCATAATTCCGGATGGGTTGCATGGAGTGCTTACTTTGTAGGTGTTGCAGCAATTATCTGTTCCGGTATTATCTTAAAGAAAACAAAGATGTTCGCAGGAGAGCCTGCACCATTCGTTATGGAGCTTCCTGCATATCACTGGCCAACCGTTGGAAACGTACTCCGCAGCATGTGGGAGCGTGGATGGTCTTTCATCAAGAAAGCAGGTACAATTATCCTGTTATCAACAATCGTTTTATGGTTCTTAATGAACTTCGGATGGAGCAACGGAACCTTTGGAATGCTTGATTTCGACGGATTAGAGGGTGCTGCTCTTGAGGCTGCCCAGGCAGAATGTGTTCTTGCAAAAGTTGGTTCTGCAATCGCATGGATCTTCGCACCACTTGGCTGGACCAGGGCTGGTAACGGCTGGAAGATGGCAGTTGCTGCGGTATCCGGTCTGATTGCAAAAGAGAACGTTGTAGCTACGTTCGGACAGTTATTCGGTTTTGCAGAAGTTGCAGAAGATGGTTCCGAAATCTGGAAGTCACTGTCTTTGGTTATGACTCCGGTTGCCGCGTTATGGTTTCCTGGTATTCAACCTGTTATGTGCACCATGTTTCGCAGCTATGGGTGCGATCAAGCGTGAGATGAACAACGTGAAGTGGTTCTGGTTTGCGATCGGATATCAGTGTATCTTAGCTTACATTGTTTCCCTGTGTATCTACCAGATCGGTACACTGATCACAGTTGGTACATTCGGTGTTGGTACCGTTGTAGCATTCTTACTGATCATCGGATTTATTTATCTGCTGTTCCGTCCTTATAAGGAGAGTAACACATTAAACTTTGACGCAAAGAAAACTGTGTCAGCAAAATAGAAAAAGAAGAGATGCCAAATGATGCAGAGAGAAATGATTATTCAAAAACTGAAGGAATCAGGCTGTAGGATTACCAAGCAGCGGCTGATGCTGCTGGATATTATCCTTGAGGAAGATTGTTCCTGCTGTAAGGAAATCTATTTCAAGGCATCAAAGGTAGATCCAAAAATCGGCGTTGCAACCGTTTACCGCATGGTAAACGCAATGGAGGATATCGGAGCCATTAAGTGTATGCGCGGATTTCAATTGGCGGGTTCTGAATAGTTGAAAAAGGCGGTTTGTCGAAAGATAGGCCGCTTTTTTTCGTTCATAAGAAATAAAAAAGTATACAGGCTTGCAGTTTAAAGCTTCCCATAATATAATGTATTGCGATAGGAAAAATGGGATAAAAGGAGTTCATATATGTTAACACAGTTTTCTAGAACGGAGTTACTGCTCGGAAAAGAAGCGATGGACCGGCTGAAAAATGTCCGTGTGGCAGTGTTTGGAATCGGCGGCGTGGGAGGATACGTCTGTGAAGCACTGGTCCGGACAGGCGTAGGCGCATTCGATCTGATTGACGATGATAAAGTATGTCTGACAAATCTGAACCGTCAGATTATCGCAACAAGAAAGACGGTTGGGAAATATAAAACAGAAGTTATGAAAGAGCGCATGCTCGAAATCAATCCGGATGTGAAGGTGGAAATCCATGACTGTTTTTTCCTGCCGGAAAACGCAAAGGACTTTCCTTTTGAAGAATATGATTATATTGTGGACGCGGTCGATACGGTCACTGCAAAAATTGCGCTGGTGATGAAAGCAAAAGAGATGAACATTCCGATTATCAGCAGTATGGGGGCTGGAAATAAGTTAGATGCAAGCAAATTTGAAGTGGCAGATATTTACAAGACCAGTGTATGTCCATTAGCAAAAGTTATGCGCAGAGAGTTAAAGAAACGGGGCGTAAAGAAATTAAAGGTTGTGTATTCCAGGGAAGAACCGATCAAACCGGTAGAGGATATGGCGATTAGCTGCCGCTCAAACTGTATCTGTCCGCCGGGAGCAAAGCACAAGTGTACGGAGCGTCGGGCGATTCCGGGAAGTGTGGCCTTTGTGCCATCGGTAGTCGGACTGATCATTGCCGGGGAAGTGGTTAAAGATCTCGTCAAAGACTGTTAAAATAGGAAGAAAGAACGACTTGCGGTTTCCTTTTTGATATGTGATACTATAAAGGTAGAACAACATACAGATAGAAAGGGAAAAATTATGAAAACAAATGGAACCAGAAGAATTGTAACTTTTATGCTGGCACTGGTGCTGGTGTTCACAACGGTATGTGTTGGCACAACAGAAGTTGAGGCAGCAGAGAAGTTTACTACAATTATTGCACCTACACAGACAGAACAGGCGACAGCAGGAACAGAAGTAAAGACACCGTTTTCTCTGACCAAAAGTTATGGATTTGTTGCACAGATCGTGACAGAAGCACCTGTCGATATGACAATTACGGTATACGACAGTGTGGGAAATAAAGTACAGCGGGCAGATAACCCTTATCAGATATCATCATCTTCTACCAGCTGGGAGTATGAAGAAGGTGTGTATTATTTTGTAGATCCTGTTCCAAATGTGGATGCCGGGGATTACTATTATGGAATTACATTTTCACAGAGTACAAAATATCTTTTATACATGTATCAGTACAATGGTGGTGCAAAGATCAGCAATGCCAATGCGGTTGTTACCAAAGGATACACCAAGAAGCTTTCTGTTACCGGTGCAAAGGTAAAAGCATGGAAGTCTAAAGATTCCAAAATTGCCAAAGTAGATAAGGATGGTAAAGTAACCGGCGTCAAAGCTGGAAAAACAACGGTTTATGCTGTGACAGAAGATGGAGAGAATCTGACCTGTAAGGTAACCGTAAAGGAAAATAAATTTTCATCCGTAAAGTTAAGCAGTAGCGATGTGGATTACAATAAATGTGTGATGGAAGTTTATAAAGCTTCTTTTGATAAGTCTGGAAATCTTGTTATGACAGCTAGAATTGTCAATAATACGACAGACTATATTACCGCATTGAAGGATGTCAACATTGTTGTGAAAGATGCCAGTGGAAAAACGATTGGTACGTATAAAACGAGCAGATACAATGTTACCGTTTCTTCTTATTCGACAAAAGATGTTAAGTTCACATTGAAAAAGTCTTCTTTGAAGAAAAAGAAATTTGATTTGCGTAATGCTACGATCACCAGAAAGGGCGGCGCGTATTACTATCGTTAATCATTGAAAAAGAAAAGGCGTCCGGAAAAAACGGACGCCTTTCTCATAGAAAAAAAGCAGATGACGGGAATCGAACCCGCCTCCCCAGCTTGGGAAGCTGGTATTCTACCGATGAACTACATCTGCGTTTCGTATTTTATTATAGCACATTTTTGAAAAAAGTCATCAGGGGAAAAGGAAAAAATCAAAAAAATCAAAAATAGGTAAAATTGGTTTGCTTTTGTAATTAAATAGTGTTAAACTGAAAGCATAAAAGCCAAAGACGGCGTACCTCAGTGAGGTGCGTCGTTTTTTATTTCATAGGAAATGTCGTTTGGTGTTAAATTCCTATGAAATAAAAAATTATAGGAGAAACACAAATGAAAACATTAGAAACCAACGATTGGATTATTTTAAACACAATCATTTATAAAGTCTATACGATGGAAGATTTTGATGAAATGCGAAAAGAACTGTTAGAACAGTTAAAACTGCTGGTGGATTTTGACAGTGCTGATTTTTATCTGGCATCCGTGGAGGATGAAAAGAAACTGGACCGGCCGGTGATGTATAATTGCGACAGTAATCTATCGGAAGAATATGAGGAACTGGATTACAGCAGAGGGATTATGCTCAGCGGGAAATCGCTGATTTATCGGGAGACGGATATTATCAGTGATGAGTCGCGTGTGGAAATGGAATATTATAAGAAGGTATATAAGCCCAATAACTGGCATTATTCGCTGCAGGTTGTGATCGCAAAAGATCATCATTTCCTCGGTACAATTACGTTTTATCGTACCATTGGAAAGGAAAATTTTAAATACGATGACATTTTTGTTCTCGATATGCTCAAAGACCATCTGGCCTATCGGATGGAAAAGCATCAAAGACGGGCAGGGGAGGAAGGAGAAAAGCTTACGGTAACGCAGGCCGTGGAACAATATGGACTGACGCGGCGGGAGGATACGATCCTTCGAAATCTGATGCAGGGAAAGGAAAATCCGGTGATCTGCGAGGAACTGACCATCAGCACCAATACGCTCAAAAAACATATTTTAAACATATACCGGAAACTGGGAATACGCAATCGTGTACAACTGTTTAAAATGATCCGGGAGCATGATGAAGCCGGATAGAAGTTATAGGAATTGAGACTTGTTCAGGGCAGAGTACAATGCTATAATGAGGAATGGATTTTACGCAACAATTCAAGAATTGGAGAAATGGCATGTACCGAAAAACTGTAGAGGAATTGCAAAAGGACCAGAGAGAAAAGCTGGTCATCGATATAAGAAGTGAGCAGGATTATATAAAGGAAACTTATCCCGGCGCAAAACATATTTTCTGGGAAGAATTTATGGAGCACATTGGGGAGATCCCGAAGGAGCTGCCAGTGTATCTGTTTTGCTATACCGGGCAAAGAAGCGATGAAATTGCGGAAGATTTGTCAGAACAAGGGTATGAGATTTACAGCATTGAGGGAGGATACCGTTCCTATCTGCGCAAGAAACTGGCCGATTTTATGAAGGAAGATGACGGGACTGCAGAACGATTAGCAGACAAGGCTGCTGATGCGGAACGAAGCATTATTAAAAAATTTAAAAAGACCGTATGGAGACCTTTTACAAAAGCGATCAATGCGTATGAAATGATACAGGATGGAGATAAGATTGCAGTGTGCATATCCGGAGGAAAGGATTCCATGCTCATGGCAAAGTTATTTCAGGAGCTGGAACGGCACGGAAAGAAAAATTTTGAAGTTGTTTTTCTGGTTATGAATCCGGGATATAATGAGGTGAATTACCAGACAATATTAAATAATGCGAAAATGCTCAATATTCCGATTACGGTGTTCCGGACAGAAATTTTTGATACGGTTGTGGATATTACGGATTCCCCGTGCTATCTTTGCGCACGGATGCGCAGAGGGTATCTGTACAGTAAAGCACGGGAACTGGGATGCAATAAGATCGCGCTTGGACACCACTTTGACGATGTCATCGAGACCATTGTGATGGGAATGTTGTACGGTGCGCAGATTCAGACGATGATGCCGAAGCTGCACAGTACAAATTTTGAGGGAATGGAACTGATCCGCCCGCTGTATCTTGTGAGGGAAGCGGATATCATTCACTGGGCACAGTACAATGACCTGCATTTCATTCAGTGTGCCTGTCGTTTTACCGAAGGGTGTGCATCCTGTGGAGGAACAGAAAAAGGGTCAAAGAGAGCAGATGTGAAGCGTCTGATCCATAGTCTTGAACAGGAGAATCCTTATGTAGCTAAAAATATTTTCCGCAGTGTGGAGAATGTAAATTTAAATACCGTGATTGGATATAAAAAAGATGGGGTAAGACATCATTTTCTGGATACCTATGACGATGCTGCAAACCCAAACAAAGAATAAAAAACCGGATACCGTAATTTGCGATAAACAAAAAGCGGTATCCGGTTCTATTTATGTATTCGTATATTCCGGCAGGAAAGATTATTCTGCGTCTTTTGGCAGATGAAGATGTTTCTTGATAGCCGCAAAACTTTCGGCACTGATCACATGCTCAATACGGCATGCATCTTCTGTAGCTACTTTCGGATCGACACCCAGCGCGACCAGTCCTTTGGAAAGCAGCTCATGCCGCTCGTAGATCATTTCTGCGATGGCACGTCCTTCGTCTGTCAGATATATAAATCCGGCGTCTGTGACCGTGATCTGATTTTTTTCACGGAGATTTTTCATGGCGATACTGACACTTGATTTTTTAAAGCCAAGTTCATTGGCAATGTCAACGGAACGCACCACCGGAAGTTTTTTACTTAATATTAAAATAGTCTCTAAATAATTCTCGGATGATTCCGTACTATGCATGATTGATTCCTCCCAATGTTACCTTTTGTTTCATTAAGTAGGATTATAACATAATCTGCGTAAATGGTCTAGCAAAAAAATTAACAAAAGTTGTTGACAACTAATGGGAGTTAGGATATACTAACATTGAATCAGAAAAAACGTATGGATCGTCCTCTTTGTTTGATGGAAGGAGTGGTAGTAATGGGTACCGCAATTGTATTAATCATCTTGTTAGTAGTGGTTTCTCTTGTGATTAGAAGCATCATCAAAGACAAAAAAAATGGAAAATCCATAACCTGTGGTGGTGACTGCAAGAACTGTCATGGGTGCCATTAATTAAATGTTCGACATACTTTATTGCAAAGAGACTGGCTTGTGCCGGTCTTTTTGTCGTTGCCTGGTTCCGGGAGAGGACGGGTAAAGCTGTTGAATCCCCTGGGTGTGAGTGTTATAATGATTCAGGCAAATAAATATAAAGGAAAAGGGATTATGAGAAAATTACTGATTTATCTGAACAAATACCGCAAAGAATGTATTCTGGCGCCGCTGTTTAAGCTGTTAGAAGCATCTTTTGAGCTGATTGTTCCGCTTGTTGTGGCAGCGATTATCGATCATGGAATTGCGGCATCAAACAAGTCTTATATTTTTAAGATGGGAGGCGTTATGGTGCTGCTTGCACTGATCGGACTGGCATGTTCGATTACGGCACAGTACTTTGCGGCGAAAGCGGCGGTAGGGTTTTCTACCAAAGTCCGCTATGCACTGTTTTCCCATATTCAGAAACTGTCTTTTTCGGAAATGGATACCATTGGGACTTCTACGCTGATCACACGTATGACCAGCGATATCAACCAGACGCAGTCGGGCGTCAATATGGTACTCCGGCTGTTTTTAAGGTCTCCGTTTATTGTATTTGGTGCCATGATCATGGCATTTACCGTGGATGTAAAGGCAGCGCTGATTTTCGTCGTTACAATTCCACTTTTGTCGGTTGTTGTTTTTTCCGTGATGCTTGTCAGTATTCCGCTGTTTAAGAAGGTACAGCGCGGGCTTGATGAGGTTCTCGGACACACGCGGGAAAATTTAGACGGTGCCCGTGTCATCCGTGCCTTTAACAAGCAGGAAGAGGAAACGAAGGATTTTAATGAGAGCAACGCTTATCTGACAAAGATTCAGATGCTGGTAGGAAGAATTTCCACATTGATGAACCCTCTGACTTATGTGATTATTAATTTCGCAATTATTGCGGTGATCTGGGTCGGAGGCCGGCAGGTTGACATCGGACGGATCAGTCAGGGTGAGGTGATTGCACTGGTAAACTATATGTCACAGATACTGGTGGAGCTGGTAAAACTTGCAAATCTGATCATTACCATCAATAAGGCGATTGCCTGTGGAAATCGAATTCAGGAGGTGCTTGAGACAGTACCGACGATTACGGATTCTGTCACAGAGACAAAGAAAAGCGCATCCGGTGAACTGGAGGTGGAATTTTCGCATGTTTCCATGAAATATGCAAAAAATGCGCAGGATTCTCTTACAGATATTAATCTGAAAGTGAAAAAAGGACAGACAATCGGAATTATCGGTGGAACCGGTTCCGGTAAAAGTTCGGTGGTCAACCTGATCCCGCGTTTTTACGATGTATCCCAGGGAAGCATAAAGGTTGCAGGAACCGATGTGCGTGAGTATCCGCTTGCGGATCTGCGGCAGCGCATTGGTGTTGTCATGCAGAAAGCCGTATTGTTTCAGGGAACGATTGCACAGAATCTGCGCTGGGGAAATCCGGATGCGACAGAGGAACAGTTGTGGCATGCGATTGAAGTGGCCCAGGCAGCGGATGTGGTAAATGCAAAAGAGGGCGGTCTGGATTATGTGATTGAACAGGGCGGACGAAATCTCTCCGGCGGACAAAAGCAGCGTCTGACGATTGCCCGTGCCGTTGTAAAAGATCCGGAGATTCTGATTCTCGATGACAGTGCATCGGCACTGGATTTTGCCACCGATGCGCGCCTGAGGGCTGCACTGCGTAATCTGCAGGGAAATAAAACCATATTTATTGTTTCCCAGAGAACTTCCTCCATCCAGTTTGCAGACCAGATACTGGTGATGGATGACGGACAGGCAGTGGGACTGGGAACGCATGAGGAGCTGCTTGAAAACTGTGAAATTTATCGTGAGATTTATGAATCTCAGTTTAAGAAAGAAGATCTGAGAAAGAACGGAGGTGCAGGAAATGTCTAAGCAGAAGAACATGACCGGACAGATTGCAACACTAAAAAAAGTGATGCATTATCTGAAACACTATATACCCATACTGATTCTGTCTGTTGTGCTGGCAACGGTGACAGTGGCACTGACACTGTATTTTCCGATTCTGACCGGACGGGCGATTGACCTGATTCTGGACAAAGGAAATGTGGATTTTCCGGGGATTCTTGCAATTGCAAAAGAAGGCGCAATTGTAATTGGCATCACGGCTGCGGCACAGTGGATTATGAATATGTGCAATAACCGTATGACATACAATATTGTCCGTGATATCCGAAGGGATGCGTTTGAGAGGATCGAGCATCTGCCGTTGTCTTATATTGACAGTCATTCCCATGGGGACATGGTCAGCCGTATCATTGCGGATGTGGACACGTTTGCGGATGGTCTGCTGATGGGATTCACACAGCTGTTTACCGGTCTGGCAACGATCATCGGTACTTTGCTGTTTATGCTCTTTGTCAATGTTAAGATTACGGTAGTGGTTGTGCTTCTGACACCGATTTCTTTGTTTGTGGCTGGCTTTATTGCAAAAAAGACGTATTCCATGTTTCAGCTGCAGACGCAGACGAGAGGAGAACAGACAGCGCTGATTGAAGAGATGGTCGGAAATCAGAAGGTCGTACAGGCATTTTGCCATGAAAAGGAAGCACTCGGACAGTTTGCGGATGTAAATGACCGTCTGCAGAAATATTCGCTGCGGGCAACCTTTTTTTCGAGTCTGGTGAACCCGAGTACACGTTTTGTTAACAGTCTGGTATATGCAGCTGTGGGAATTACGGGAGCACTTGCCGTTATTCTGACAGGCGGAGCATTTTCTGTCGGAAATCTTTCCTGTTTTTTGTCTTATGCAAATCAGTATACCAAGCCGTTTAATGAGATTTCGGGGGTTGTGACAGAATTGCAGAATGCCCTGGCATGTGCGGCGCGTTTCTTTGAACTGATTGAGGCAAAAGAAGAAGAGCCGGATGCAGCAGATGCGTATCAGTTAGAACAGGCAGACGGAACGGTAGACATTGACCATGTGTATTTTTCCTATGTGCCGGAGCAGAAGCTGATCGAGGATTTTAATCTGCATGTACAGCCGGGACAGAGGATTGCCATTGTCGGCCCAACCGGATGTGGAAAAACGACACTGATTAATCTTTTGATGCGTTTTTATGATGCTGATTCCGGGCATATCCAGGTGAGCGGACATGATGTGATGCACATGACCAGACACAGCCTGCGGAAAAATTATGGAATGGTATTACAGGAAACGTGGCTGAAAAAGGGAACCATCCGGGAGAATATCTGTATGGGAAAACCGGATGCAACCGAGGAAGAAATGATTGCAGCGGCAAAAGCAAGCCATGCACACAGCTTTATCCGCAGACTGTCGAAAGGGTATGATACTGAGATTACAGAAGATGGGGGCAATCTGTCACAGGGACAAAAGCAGCTTCTTTGTATTACCCGTGTCATGTTATGCCTTCCGCCGATGCTGATTCTTGACGAGGCTACTTCCTCTATTGATACAAGAACGGAAATCCGTATACAGAAGGCATTTCTGACGATGATGAAGGGACGTACAAGTTTCATTGTGGCGCATCGTCTTTCCACGATCCGGGAGGCAGACAGTATTCTGGTCATGAAAGACGGAAAGATTATCGAACAGGGAAATCATGATACCCTGCTGGCACAGAACGGCTTTTATGCAACGCTGTATAACAGTCAGTTTGATCAGGGTTAAAGCCCGGTTTCGGCTTTATAAGAGTATGCATTGGAGATGCGTGTGTTTTCTGCCGTCAGCGTAACCGGTTCCCGGTAATAGGCAATTACCGGAGTGCCGACCTGTAGAGTCTGAAACAGTTTTTTTGCCTTTTTCGGAGGCACATTGATACAGCCGTGAGAACCGGAAGTTTTGTAGATCTCTTTGCCAAATGTGCTGCGCCAGCTTGCATCGTGGATGCCGACATTGTAGGCAAACGGCATGAAATATCTGACATCGGACGCATAATTTTCGCCGACAAGTGTGGCATCTTTCTGTTTGTATGCAATCTTAAAGATGCCATCCGGTGAGCCGTTTCCGCGGCTGATGTTTCCCGAAACAATGCCGGTGTCTGTGACAAGTGATCCGTCCTTGTAATACCAGAGATGCTGGCTGGTATAGTCAATTTCCACATAAGTATTGCCGATATCATCCAGTCCGCTCTGCATGGCGCGCTGCTCATAGACAGGTTCCCGTTTTACAGGTTTTCCACCTTTTAAGTCTTTTAAGAGCTCGTTTTTTTCTTTGGATTTGTCAATTACCCAGCCGTAATCGCCACCGCCGATTTTTACGGTGTCCCCTTTGCTTGTCTTGAATTTCCGTACATCCCCATAGGTGTTGTAAGTACTTGCCAGATGCTGGACATAGGAAGTCAGCCGGGTATCATTGATGGAAACCGAGCCGTCTTTTTTGAGGTCAAGTAAAGACAGGATACCGGCTTTATCCAGCCCTTCGTCAGCTCCTTTGATTTCGTAGGTGACGGTTGCGGCCATATACCGGTCAAGCTGTGAAACCGTATCTGCAATCTGCTGGTCATCTGCCGTTACGGACGGTTTTTCGTAGCAGGCATCGGAAAGCGTGAGTGTAGTTTCCTGATCGTCTATGGCTTTTTGGATTTCCTTTATGATCTCATCGCGGATGGGGGTATTTCCTGGTGTCTCATTTACGATGGTATAATCATCATCCATAATACGCAGATGTGCATTCTCCGGTGCTTCGATATAGGAAGGATCAAAGATAGCCAGCGCATCGGTCAGCTGGTTTAATGCGGTTTCATCGTAGTGAAAAGAACGGTTCAGATCTATTTGGTGTTTTTGAAACAGGGCAACCGGCCACAACAGGATTTTCTGCTGTTTTACAAGCGATTGTTCTTCACCGGAACGTTTGTAAGTATAGGAAAAGTCACTTCCGGAAAGTGTGTATTTGTTCCCTTTGCGATCCGTTATGTGCAGCTGATAATTTTGCGCGGAAGCAATGTTTTTTGCTTCCAGATCATCCGCAGTCTGGTTGCCACAGGAAATCCCACCGATGGTTGTATGGGGGAAATAATGCCCGTGGTAATAAACACAAAAACCTGCATAGACGCCGATGACAGCTGCACCTGTACCGCAGAGAATGCCGCGGAGTACCCTCAAAGAGGTTGTTTGTTTTGCCATAAAACTCTCCTTTTTATGAGACGTGATCTGGTTTTAAATGAGGAACCGGCATATACACCGGTACACCGTTTTGATAGGTGAGAGAAACCTCTCCCTGGATTAACGGGTAAAGATAGTTGTAAAGCTCCTGACGGATATCGTTTCCGTGTGCATTGATCCATTCACGCGGGATGGATTTTGCCTCATTGGCAATGCCGCGGATCGGGGCATGGTCATAGGCTACCGCATATGGGGTATTCGAGGTGCGCGTCAGGGTTACCATGGAGGCGGTTACACCTTCCTCAGCGAGCAAAACAGCATGTTCTCCGAGTGCAAATGCCTCTGACTGATCGGTAGCAGATGCCAGATGGGAGGCACAGCGCTGCAATACATTGATTTCTATGGAACGGACTTTGACGCCGATGTTTTCCTTGACCAGAAATTCAAGTGCTTTTCCGGCTCCGGAGAGCTGCTGGTGTCCGAACTGGTCAGCCACTGCTTTGGAAGCTGTGATGTAGTCTCCGTTTTTGTCACGGATTCCCTCGGATACGGCAACAATTACATTGTTTAATGTTTTTAATTTGTTCCGGATATCAGTCAGAAACTGCTCTTTGTCAAATGCAACTTCCGGGAGATAAATAAAATGCGGGGCAGTGTTGTAGTCATTTCGCGCCAGGGCGCTGGCAGCAGTGAGCCATCCGGCATCGCGCCCCATAATTTCTACGATAGTGACGCTTTTTACCGCGTAAATAAACGTATCGTGTGCAATTTCCAGCATTGTGGATGCAATGTATTTGGCGGCAGAACCGAATCCGGGTGTGTGGTCGATCATGCATAGATCGTTGTCAATGGTCTTTGGAACTCCGATAATCCGGATGTCGCTCTTGATTTTGGCGGCATAATCGGATAATTTAAGTACAGTATCCATGGAGTCATTGCCACCGATATAGAAAAAGGCTTTGATGTTTAACTTTGCAAACTGGTTGAAGATGAATACATAAGCAGAGTCGTCATCTTTGTAGTCCGGAAGTTTGTGCCGGCAGGAACCTAAATACATGGCCGGTGTAACTTTTAACCGGTTAAGGGTTTTTTCATCCGGGATCATCTGGGAAAGATTCAGATAACGCTCATTTAAAATACCGAGGATTCCATTGATTGCCCCGTAGCAGGTGTCGTACTTGCCGGACTTTTTTATTCCGGAGATGACTCCGGCGAGACTGGCGTTGATTGCTGCGGTTGGGCCGCCTGACTGTGCGACCATACAGTTTGACTGATTCATATGTAGCTCCTTAAAATGATATAATGTATGTGTACTTCATTGTAGAGGTTTTGGAAAGGAATCGCAAGTGAAACAAATGAAAAATCATAATTTCTATGACAATTGCATGCTGTGTCCGCGCACATGCGGGGCGCAGCGCAGTAAGGGAAAAACTGGAATCTGTGGGGTGACAGAGACATTAAAGGTAGCACGGGCGGCTCTGCATTTCTGGGAAGAACCGTGTATCAGCGGAACAAAAGGTTCGGGAGCCGTCTTTTTTTCCGGCTGTGCCCTGCACTGTGTGTTTTGTCAGAATGAGTCGATTGCACAGGGGACTGCGGGAAAAGAAATCACACCGGAACGGCTGGTGGAGATTTTTCTGGAACTGCAGGAACAGGGGGCGAACAATATCAATCTGGTTACACCGGGGCAGTATGTGCCGCATATCATCCGGGCGGTAGAACAGGCGAGACGGCAGGGACTTGCGGTTCCTATTGTATACAATACGGGAAGCTATGAGAATGTGGATACCATCAAGGCACTGGAAGGAATCGTGGATATTTATCTTCCGGATTTTAAGTATATGGACCCGTTTCTTGCGGCAAAATATTCCCATGCACCAGATTATCCGCAGACAGCAAAGGCTGCAATTGCAGAGATGGTGCGTCAGCAGCCCCGGCCGGTGTTTGCGTGGGAAGAAAAAAGAGGCGAAGACGTGCCAGAGGAAGCCTGCGAGAAAGCTGTGATGAAGAGGGGTGTGATTGTGCGCCAGCTGCTTTTGCCCGGATGTCTGAAAGATGCCAGAAACATTGTCCGGTATTTATATGAAACATACCAGAATAAAATCTATGTGAGTCTGATGAGTCAGTATACGCCGCTAGAACATGTCAGAGATTATCCGGAACTTGCGCACCGGGTGAGCCGGCGCACATATGACCGCTATGTGGACGCTGCGATTGCGCTTGGAATTACCCAGGCTTTCATTCAGGAGCCGGGGGTGGCAAAAGAAAGTTTTATTCCGGATTTTTCAAATGCAGAAGGCGTGTGAAATAATTGGAAAAATGTGTAAAATTGACTGGTTTTTTGACAGATATTGTAGTACCATAGATACATATAAGAGGAGTAATCAGGGAGGTATATGATATGGCAGAAAAGCCGGCAGGACATATTCTGATCGAATGCCCGAATACCATTTTTCATCTGTATGCCCGTGATGAGGGAGAGTTATCAAAAATTGAGACCTTTCTGCGCAATATCCGCGGAATCAAGCGGCTTGGGCTGAATGATATTTATATATGGTGCAATCGTCAGGGAATTTTATATGTTACAAAATTTCATTATCGCAAGGATTTTTCCCTGTGGTTTAATATGAAATCCTACTATCTGTATTTTTTACAGAAATTCCGTTATCAGTTTGCGCAGTATGCGGGATAAATATTTGTTGTTACTGTGTATGAGAGACCGTCAGTGGATTGCACTGCGGTCTTTTTTCTTATATAATGAGGAAACAGGAAAAGCCTGAAACGAAAAAGGAGAGTGAATATGAGATTTCCGGAATTTTTAAAAGAACATGGAACGATCGGATTTGTTGCGCCGTCATTCGGCTGTGCGACAGAACCTTATTATACAGCATTTGCACATGCAAGAGAACGGTTTGGGCAGATGGGATATCATACACAGATGGGGCCGAATTGTCTGGTGGATAAGGGAATCGGGATCAGCAACGACCCGGCATTATGTGGCAAAGAACTGAATGAAAGCTATTGCGGAACCGAAAATGCCGTCATTATTTCCTGCGGTGGCGGGGAGCTGATGTGTGAAGTTGTTCCGTATATTGATTTCGCAGGGATTGCGCAGGCGAAGCCAAAGTGGTATATGGGGTTTTCCGATAATACCAATTTTACGTTCTTATCTGCAACGATTGCAGATACGGCCGCCATTTACGGACCGTGCGCAGCCGCGTTTGGAATGGAACCGTGGCATCCGGCCGTGCAGGACGCACTGGATCTGCTCTGCGGAAAGATTACCCGTGTGCATAATTATGATCTGTGGGAGAAAGAATCTGTCAAAGATGAAGAACATCCGCTGGCGCCGTATCATGTGACGGAGCCTGTGGAACTGAAAGTATTTCCACAGGGAGCCGAAAATGTTACAATGGAGGGAAGACTGATCGGCGGATGTATGGATTGTCTGGTAAACCTTCTCGGTACGCGCTTTGATCACGTAAAAGAATTTCAGGAGCGGTATAAAGAGGATGGATTTCTCTGGTTTCTGGAAGCCTGTGATCTGCATGTGATGTCCATCCGCCGTGCCATCTGGCAGATGAAAGAGGCCGGATGGTTTTCGCATGTGAAGGGATTTCTGATCGGACGGCCGGTGTGTTTCGGAGAAGAAGCATTCGGGATTGATCATTACCGGGCAGTAACCGATCTGCTGGCAGAGTATCAGGTTCCGGTGATCATGGATCTGGACATCGGACACATGGCTCCTATGATGCCGGTTGTTACCGGGGCCATGGCAAAAGCACATGTGCAGGGAAATACATTTGTTCTGGATTATGAATGGAGGTAAAAATGAAAGGTTTGAAAAAATATATGGCAGGTATCCTTGTGGCAGGCATGGTTCTTGGAAGTGCAGCAGTTCCGGCACCGGTGTATGCGACAGAGGCAGAGGATGCACAGGAAGATAACGGGGATGATGTGGAAATTACACTGGACGACAAGCCATATCTGGCTCTCGGAGCGGATCTGACTGCAGACCAGCAGCATACCGTGTTATCTTATATGGGGATCGAAGCGGCGGATTTTGATAAATATGATGTGGTTTATGTGAGCAATGCAGAAGAACATCAGTATCTGGATTCTTATGTTCCGAAAAAACAGATCGGAACGAAAGCGCTTTCTTCCGTGCTGGTTTCCCTGGCAGATTCCGGTAACGGGCTGAAGGTATCCACATACAACATTAATTACTGTACGGCGGGCATGTACAAGAACGCACTTGCCACTGCAGGGGTGGAAGATGCCAATGTGATTGTTGCGGGACCGTTTCCGCTTTCCGGGACGGCAGCACTGGTCGGAACGTTTGAGGCATATGAAAAACTGACCGGAAAGGAACTGGATGAATCGGTTGTGGATGCTGCAATGGATGAACTTGTCACAACCGGAGATCTTGAGCAGAGCATTGACGGCGATTCCAATGATGTGGAGGCGATGATTGCAGATCTGAAAGGGCAGATTGCCAGTGGAAAGATCAAAACGCCGGAGGAGATGGAACAGGCGATTGAAAAACTTGCGGATAAATATGATCTGAAATTATCGGACGATGACAAGCAGAAACTTCTTGGTCTGATGAAAAAACTGCAGGGACTGGACCTGAACTGGGATTCCATTAAAAATCAGGCATCTGCATGGGCTTCCCAGCTGCAGAATCAGCTTGCGGACAAGAATATCGGACAGAAGATAGCAGCCTTTTTTGAAAAGCTGTTTGATATGATCCGGAGTCTGTTTCAAAAATAAAAACATAAAATTTGAGTAAAGTGATTGTAAAAACCATGAGAAGTGTTTTATAATAAATCGAAGCATGTAAAAAAAAGAAGAACAAGAAAAGGAAACAGATATGAATGGCATAATGATTGTCCTGACACTTCTGAGTGGTGTTGCACTATTTCTTTATGGAATGTCTCTGATGGGAGACGGACTCAAACGTGTGGCAGGAAACCAACTGGAGCTTGTATTGTATAAGCTCACAAATACACCGATCAAAGGTGTACTTCTTGGAACGATAGTTACAGCGATTATTCAGTCATCTTCCGCAACGACCGTCATGGTTGTCGGATTCGTAAATTCGGGAATGATGAAAGTCGCACAGGCGATTGGAATTATCATGGGAGCAAATATCGGTACGAGTGTTACCGGATGGATTCTTTGTCTTTCCTATATTGATGGGTCCAGCGGTATCGCACAGTTGTTGTCCACGGCAACCATTTCTGCCGTTGTTGCGATTATCGGTATTATTTTTAAGATGTTTGTCAAAAAGGCAAACTACAAAAATGTGGGAGATATCATGCTTGGTTTTGCAATCCTCATGGTAGGAATGCAGACGATGAGCGGGGCAGTTTCCCCATTGAAAGATAACCCGCATTTCGTCAATCTTCTCACAAAGTTTGAAAATCCGTTTATGGGAATTATTGTGGGAATTGCGTTTACTGCAGTTTTACAGAGTGCTTCCGCATCCGTTGGTATTCTGCAGGCATTGTCCGTGACCGGAAGTATCAGTTTTGCGGCAGCACTTCCGATTACGATGGGAATTGGAGTAGGAGCGGCCTGCCCGGTACTGCTTTCTTCCATCGGTACAAATAAAAACGGAAAACGTACAGCCCTGATTTATCTGCTGAACGATCTGTTCGGTATGATTTTCTGGTCGATTGTCTTTTACAGTGTCAATGCTTTTGTACACTTTAAGTTTTTGAATATGACGATGAGCCCGATCAAGATCGCCATGATGAACTCTATTTTCCGTCTGGCAACAATCATGATTCTGCTTCCATGCATTAATCTGATTGAGAAACTGGTATTCCGTCTGATCAAAGACGATCCGGAGGATCTGGAAGAGCAGGCAGATTTCGATCTTCTCGAAGAACGATTTCTGGCGTATCCGGCACTTGCCATCGGACAGAGCCATACGGCGGTCAACGGCATGGCAAAGAAGGCACGTAAGAATATCAACCGTGCACTTTCACTGTTGGGCGATTATTCCCAGGATAAGTACAATAAAGTACAGGAAAAAGAAAACCTGATTGACAAATACGAGGACAAGCTCGGCACATATCTTATGCAGCTGACAGGACAGGAGATGTCTACCGTCCAGATGCAGCAGGTGTCCAAATTCCTGCACACGATCAGCGATTTTGAACGTCTGGGGGATCATGCGGTCAATATTTCTAAAGTTGCAAATGAAATTTCGGAAAAGAAGATTACGTTTCCGAGTCGGCACAGAAGGAACTTTCCGTGCTGGAGGCAGCAGTCAGGGAGATTGTCGATCTGACAGTTGATGCTTTCTGCGAGGATGATCTGGAGATGGCTGCAAAAATCGAGCCTTTGCGGGAACTGATCGGAATTTTGTGCAATGATCTCAAAAACCGGCATGTAACCAGACTGCGGGAAGGAAAATGTGAATTCCGGCAGGGATTTGCGTTTAATGATCTGTTGACGAATCTGGAAAGAATCGCAGCGCACTGTTCCAATGTTGCGGTAGCAATGATTGAGACGGAGACTTCGGAATTTGATACCCATGAGTATTTAAAGAGCGTCCGTCACATGAAAGACGATGCTTATCTGGAGTGCTTTGATTCGTATGCACGCAAATACAGTATTCCACCGACAAAAAAACGAAAAGAAAAATAAGTAGTTTTTCATCCCCCGGAAATTTCCGGGGGATTTTGTGTACCATTTATCGGACACTGAATATGAGATACTGTCTTCAACCAAAAAGAACGGGAAATAAAAGAAAGGAAGAAGACAAAATATGAAGGGATATGTGGTAGAAAACGGATATATGGGATATCTGGACGGAAAGTATGTTTTATTTGCAGATGAGAGCGATTATGAAGAGGTGTATGAGGAACAGTAAACGTTACGGTTCATGCAGTGCCGGAACACCACCGGGAAACCATGAAACTTCATTGAATTTCTGGTCTGCTTGTGGCATAATATAGATGTTAAGTTTCTGTACAGGAGGTGTCTGATATGAGAAACGAGATACAGGTTGCCGGACAGCAGACCGGTATAAAATTACGCCCATATGAACATCATGCAAAATATTACGAAACGGATCAGATGGGCATCATTCATCACAGTAATTATGTGAAATGGATGGAAGAAGCGAGAATGGATCTGATGGATCAGATGGGGCTGAGCTATAAACAGATGGAAGAAATGGAAATTATCAGTCCGGTTTTATCCATTGCGGTAGAGTATCACAGTATGGTACATTTTGATGATACCGTTGTGATTCAGACGAAACTGGTGAAATATAACGGAATTAAGATGGAAGTCGAGTATGTGATGACGGACAAGGAAACCGGAGAACTGCGGACGACGGCGAGAAGCAGCCACTGCTTTTTGAACCGTTCCGGAAAACCGATTTCCCTGAAACGTTCTTATCCGGAACTTGATACGAAATTTTTTGAGATGAAGGAGGACATGCAATGATACCGGAAAGACTTGCTGCGCTCAGACAGGAGATGGAAAAAAGGGACATTGCAGTTTATATTGTGCCAACCGCTGATTTTCATGAATCGGAGTATGTTGGAGAATATTTTAAAGCAAGAAGATTTATTACCGGATTTACCGGTTCGGCCGGAACAGCAGTGATTACACGGACTAAGGCCGGACTGTGGACAGACGGAAGATATTTTGTGCAGGCGGCAAAACAGTTAGAAGGAACAACTGTGACACTGTACCGTATGGGAGAGGAACATGTTCCTACGGTTGATGAATATGTGGAACAGACGCTGAAAGAGGGCGGGACCATCGGATTTGACGGAAGGGTTGTCAATGGAAGATGGGGCGCAAAACTGCAGCAGATCGCAGAAAAGAAACACGGAAAACTTTATGTACAGGAGGATCTGATCGGACAGATCTGGAAAGATCGTCCGCCGATGTCCAAAGAACCTGTGTGGATTCTGGATGAAGCATACAGTGGAAGAAGTACAAAAGATAAGCTTGCCGCAGTCCGTGAAAAAATGAAGGAAAAAGGTGCAGAGGTGCATTTGCTGGCTTCTTTGTATGATATTGCGTGGCTTTTGAATGTACGTGGAAATGACATCAGTTATGTACCGGTTGTTCTTTCCTACCTGGCATTGACACAGGAACAGTGCATCTGGTTCCTGCAGGAAGAAGTTGTCGATGATACCCTGCGGGAATATCTGCAGAAGAATGGAATTACCACGCGTCCGTATGAGGCATTTTATGAGTATGTAAAAACATTGGAGAATCAGACGATTCTGCTTAATCGCGCTGTGGTTAATACAAAAATCTGTAATAATCTGCCGGAGTCTGCACAGATTATAGATGCAGAAGATCCGACGCTGGAGATGAAAGCTGTCAAAAATGAGACAGAGATTTCCAATACGAGAAAAGCCCATGTAAAAGATGCAGTGGCAATGTGCAGATTCATGTATTGGCTGAAGAAAAATGTGGGGAAAATTCCAATGACGGAAATTTCCGCATCGGATTATCTGGAGAGTCTTCGCAGAGAACAGGAAGGCCTGCTGGATTTGAGCTTTGATACGATCTGCGGGTATGCGGATCATGGAGCAATCGTACATTATGCAGCAACACCGGAAAGTGATGTTCCACTGAAACCGGAGGGATTTCTTCTGGTGGATTCCGGAGGACATTATCTGGAAGGTACGACAGATATTACGAGAACATTTGCACTCGGACCGGTGACAGAAGAGATGAAAGCGGATTTTACCCGTGTATGCAGATCCAATATGAATCTGGCAAATGCCCGTTTCCTGTATGGATGCAGCGGGATGAACCTTGATATTATCGCGCGTGAACCGTTCTGGGAAGCCGGACTTGACTTTAAACACGGGACCGGACACGGTGTGGGATATGTGCTCAATGTGCATGAAGGACCGAATGCATTCCGCTATAAAGGAACTGAGGATCGTCCGGGGGGAGCTGTTTTTGAAGAAGGAATGGTAACTACGGATGAACCGGGAATTTATATCGAAGGAAAATACGGAATACGTCTGGAAAACGAATTAGTATGCCAAAAAGGCAAAAAAAATGAATATGGTCAGTTTATGTATTTTGAAAATCTGACCTATGTTCCGTTTGATCTGGATGCTATCGATCCGAAACAGATGACGGAGGTTGAAAAGAAACGTCTGAATGATTACCATGCCAATGTATACAAAGTTGTTTCCCCGTATCTGCAGGGAGAGGAGCTGGCATGGCTGAAGGAGGCAACACGGGCAATATAAACCGTGGCCGGGAAGGAAATGTAAAGTAATGAGTGAAAAGCTGGTGCTGATTGATGGACACAGCATATTAAACCGTGCATTTTTTGGACTGCCGGATCTGACAAATTCCGAAGGTCTGCATACCAATGCCGTGTACGGATTCTTGAATATTCTTTTTAAAATATTAGAGGAGGAACAGCCGGATTATCTGACGGTTGCATTTGATGTTCATGCACCAACTTTTCGTCATAAAATGTATGAGGCATATAAGGGAACACGAAAACCGATGGATGATGCCCTGCGGCAGCAGGTTCCGCTGATGAAAGAAATGCTTGCGGCGATGGGGGTCTGTACCATTGAGATGGAAGGATACGAAGCCGATGATCTTCTCGGTACACTTGCCGGAATGGGAGAGCGTGCCGGGATGGAAGTTTCTGTCGTATCCGGGGACCGCGATCTGCTGCAGCTTGCTACGGATCATGTCAGGATTCGTATTCCAAAGACGAAGCGTACCGGAACAGAGATTGAAGATTATCTGGCGGCAGATGTCAAAGAACGGTATCAGGTGACACCGAAGGAATTTATCGACGTAAAAGCCCTGATGGGGGATACGGCAGACAATATTCCGGGTGTGCCGGGAATTGGAGAAAAAACAGCGACTGCGCTGATCGGACAGTATGGATGCATTGAGGAAGTTTATGCACATGCGGATGTGGTAAAGCCACCGCGTGCATCCAAAAATATTGTAGAATACTGGGATCAGGCAGTGATGAGCAAAGAACTTGCAACCATCATCACAGATGTTCCGGTGGATTATGATTTTGCCAATGCAAAGATAGACGGAAAGGCTTCTCTGTATACAGAGGAAGCCTATTTGCTGTGTAAGAGACTCGAATTTAAAAATCTTTTGAACCGGTTTACCGTGGACGCACCAAAAAACCATGCGGAAGAAAGTTTTCAGATCGTAAAGGATCAGAAGACGGCAGACCGGATCTGGAAAAAAGCCGAGGGAAAAGCGGCAGGCTTTTATGTGGTGGAGCAGGGAGTACAAAACCAGCAGCTTTCCCTGTTTGATACCGCAGAGGAACAGAAATTTGCCGGGCTTGCCATTTCGTTTTCGGAAGAAGACAATTATCTTATGGTGGCTTCACAGGAACTTCCGGCAGAAAAATTAAAACAGGATCTGCTGGAACGACAGGAACTGTATGCGGCAGATTTAAAGCCGGCGCTGGCTGCTTTTGATCTGCACGATGTACCGGAAGAAATGAGAACCCGTTTTTTTGACCGTACGATTGCAGCATACCTGCTCAATCCACTCAAGGGAGCATATCCATACGAGGATATTGCAAAAGACTATCTGGGACTGATGATTCCGTCGAGAACAGATCTGCTTGGCAAACAGATGCCGGGGGATGTCATCACGGAAAAGGAAGCGGATGTGCTCCGGTATGCCTGCTGGGAATCTTATATTACATGGAAATCAGCCGCAGTTCTTAAGGAAGGACTTAAGGAACATGGGATGGAGCAGCTGATGCGCGAAATCGAGATGCCTCTGGTGTTTGTCTTATCGGATATGGAACAGGATGGAATCTGTATCGATGCCAATGCATTAAAAGAGTATGGTCAGAAACTGTCGGTTTCCATCGGGGAACTGGAACAGAAAATTTATGAGGAAGCGGGAGAGACGTTTAACATAAATTCTCCGAAACAGCTCGGCGTGATTCTTTTCGAAAAGATGCAGCTTCCGAATGGAAAAAAGACAAAGACCGGTTTTTCGACTTCTGCAGAAGTCTTGGAAAAACTTGCTGGAGATTATCCGATTGTTGCAGATATTCTGGAATACCGGAAACTTTCCAAACTCAAATCTACCTATGCAGATGGTCTGTCAAACTTTATTGATGCAACCGGAAAAATCCATACAACGTTCCATCAGACGATCACGGCAACCGGGCGATTGAGCAGTACAGATCCGAATCTGCAGAATATCCCGATCCGGATGGAACTTGGAAAGATGATAAGAAAAGTATTTCATCCAATGCCGGGAGATTTGTTTGTCGATTCCGATTATTCACAGATTGAATTGCGGCTTTTGGCACATATGTCCGGTGATGAGCAGCTGATTGAGGCGTTCCGCGAAAATCAGGACATTCATCGAAGTACGGCATCCAAAGTATTTCATGTACCATTTGATGAAGTGACAGACTTACAGAGAAGAAATGCCAAGGCTGTAAACTTTGGAATTGTATACGGCATCAGTGCCTATGGACTGAGTCAGGATTTAAATATAGGAACCAAAGAAGCGCAGGGATTTATCGACAGCTATTTTGAAACATATCCGAAGATCAAAGAATTTCTGGACAACACCGTAGCACAGGCAAAGGAAAAGGGATATACAAGAACTTTGTTTGGACGCATCCGTCCGATTCCGGAGCTGTCATCGGGTAATTTTATGACAAGACAGTTTGGCGAGCGTGTCGCCATGAATGCCCCGATTCAGGGAACGGCGGCGGATATTATCAAAATTGCCATGATCCGGGTACATGACCGTCTGATCCGGGAACATTTCCGTTCGCGTCTGATTTTGCAGGTACATGATGAACTGTTGATTGAGACTGCGGAGGAAGAAAAGGAAAAGGTCATTGCACTTTTGGAAGAAGAAATGCAAAAAGCAGCCGATCTGAAAGTGGAACTTGCCGTCGGTACGGCATGCGGACAGGACTGGTATGAGGCTCATTAAGAAAAATATACGAAAAGGAACAAACCCGGGAGGTGATGGAATGCGGTTTATTGGAATTACAGGAGGGGTGGGAGCAGGAAAATCTGCCATACTCGCACATCTTGCGTCAAAGCCGGGTATCAGGGTTATGCTGGCAGATGAGATTGCACATGATCTGATGCAGCCGGGGACGGAATGTTTTCAAAAGTTAAAAGAAAAATTTGCCGGGGAAGACATTTACCAGCCGGACGGATCGTTTGACCGTGCGCAGCTTGCAGCTGTCATCTTTTCCGATGACCGGAAAAGAGAAGAACTGAATGCCATTGTACATCCGGCGGTCCGGGAATATGTTCTGCAGCAGAAAGAGGCAGAGGAACGGGCTGGAAAACTTTTTCTGCTGGTTTTGGAAGCTGCACTTCTGATCGAGGAACATTATGATGAAATCTGTGATGAACTCTGGTATATTTATACTACAGAAGAAAACCGGAGAGCTCGTCTGAAGGCATCAAGAGGGTATTCCGATGCACATGTGGATCGGATTTTTGCCAGCCAGCTGAGCGAGGAGGAATACCGCAGACACTGCCGGGTGGTAATAGATAATAACGGGACACTGGAAGAAACACTGACACAGACAGAGGAAGCGCTGAGGAGAGAAGCATATGAATAACGTATTTGGTTTGGATATAGGAACCCGCAATGTGGTGGGAACGGTCGGACACCGGACAGAAGATGGAGCCTTTATTGTAGAGGCACAGTATGTCAGACAGCATGAGACACGGTCCATGCTGGATGGACAGATTCATGATATTGGAAAAGTGGCGCGTACGATTTCCGCTGTAAAAGCAGAGCTGGAGGCGCAGCTGGATGCACCGCTTTCGGAAGTGTGTATTGCAGCCGCCGGCCGTGTGTTAAAAACCGTCACTACGCATGTGGAGTATGAGTATGCGGAGGAGTCGGTCGTCACAGGAGAAGATATCCACACATTAAATCTTCTGGGTGTAGAGCAGGCACAGGATATTTTGCGGGAACAGAATGACACAAAATATAAGTTTTACTGTGTTGGATATTCGGTTGTGAAATATTATTTAAACGAAGAAGTATTTATCAGTATTGAAGGACATAAAGCAAATAAAATCGGTGAGGACATTATCGTAACATTTTTGCCGGAAGATGTTGTGGACGGGCTGTATTCCGCAGTCGGTCAGGCTAAAATGACGGTTGCCAATATGACACTGGAGCCAATTGCGGCGATCAATGTGGCAATCCCTGAAAATTTCCGGATGTTAAATATTGCGCTGGTCGATGTCGGAGCGGGAACATCAGATATTTCCATCACAAGAGAGGGAAGTATCATAGCTTATGGTATGATTCCATATGCAGGGGATGAACTGACCGAGCTGATCGTGCAGCAGTATCTGGTTGATTTTCAGACTGCAGAGAAAATGAAACTGGCATCTTCGAGTGAGGATGAAGTGACATATGAGGATATTATGAGTATTTCCCATACCATTCCATCCAAGGAGATCTGGGAGCTGGTTGCCCCGACGGTGGAGAAGATTACTTCCGAGGTGGCTGCAAAGATCAAGGAACTGAATGGGGATAAAACCGTAAGCGCCTGCTTTGTTGTCGGTGGTGGCGGAAAGATTCACGGATTTACGGAAAAACTTGCCGGGCATCTGGATCTGCCGACGGAGCGTGTGGCATTAAGAGGCGAAGAAGTGCTTAAAGAAGTGACATTTGAGCAGGAAGATATCAAAAAAGATCCGCTGCTTGTCACACCGATTGGAATCTGCCTGAATTATTATGAACAGAAAAATAATTTTATTATGGTCCGCTTCAACGGAGAACGCCTGAAACTGTATGATAATAACAGACTTACCATTGTGGATGCGGCAATGCAGGCGGGATTTCCGAATGACCAGCTGTTTCCGAAACGCGGAATGCCGATCAATTTCACCGTGAATGGAGGCGCAAGAATCGCAAGAGGAGAGGCTGGGGAGGCCGCCATAGTGACGATGAATGGCCAACCGGCAAATATCAACACACCGCTGGAGCCAAATTCCGATATTACGATTGAGCCATCAACGGCAGGAGATAATGCGGTGTATACCATCGGACAGCTTCCGGAGTATCACGAGTCCGTGATTTCGTTTGTGATCAATGGACAGAACGTGGTATGTCCGAAATTTGTCGAGGTAAACGGAAGCCTTGAACCGGATTCCTATGAAATTCAGGAGGGAGATTCCATCGAGACCCGGAATTTTTATACCGTTGCACAGATTGCAGAATTTATGGACGTGGAAATTGACCCGGACAGTGAAATTCTGGTCAATAACAGGGAAGCGGGGATGGAGACCCTGGTATACGAAAATTTCTCCATTGACTGGACACCGTTAAGCTTCGGGGTTGCGTCAGAGAGTGAGAATCGGTATAATGCAACAGAGGGGGGGACAGATTCCGCGGAAATATCGCGGGAAGAAATGGCTCCGGAAACCTCCGGGGAGGCCAAGGCGGCTGAGTCGGAGAAAAAAGATACGGTCTGTGTTGTCACGGTAAATGGCGAGACGGTGGAACTTACGGGAAAAGAAGATTACATATTTGTGGATGTTTTTGACAGGATCACGTTTGATCTCAACGCCGGAAACGGACGTGCAATTGCAACGCTTGTAAATGGCATGGAAGCTGAATTTTCCCAGCCGCTTAATAATGGAGACCGGGTAGAAATTTACTGGAAAGAGAAATAGTATGTTAGAATTATGCAGTATTGCAAGTGGCAGCAGTGGAAACTGTATCTGTGTAGGCTCGGACAACCACCATGTGTTAATTGATGCGGGGATCAGCGGAAAGCGGATTGAGAATGGATTAAACGAGGTGGATTTAAAGAGTCAGGATATGGATGGGATTCTGGTTACACATGAACATCTGGATCATATCGCGGGACTTGGTGTTATGGCAAGAAGATATGGGCTGCCGATGTATGCGACGGCAGGAACCATTGAAGCCATTAAGAACACGCCGTCTGTGGGAAAGATCGACCCGGAATTATTTCATGAAATTGTTCCGCAGGAAGATTTTGTAATCGGAGACCTGACGATTACCCCGATCCATATCTCACATGATGCGGCGGATCCTGTGGCATACCGGATAAAAAAGGAAACCGTACCTTTGCGGTAGTAACCGATCTGGGAAATTATGATGATGAGATTGTGCAGCAGCTGCAGGGACTTGATACTTTGCTGCTGGAGGCAAATCATGATATTCATATGCTCGAAACGGCGTATACCCTTATCCGCTGAAACGCAGGATTATGGGAAACAGGGGACATCTGTCGAATGAGCGGAGCGGCCAGCTGCTCTGTGAACTTCTTCATGATAAATTCGGCACAGTGGTACTGGGCCATTTAAGCAAGGAAAATAATTACGAGGAACTGGCGTATGAAGCAGTGCGTCTGGAAGTTACGATGGGGGATAATCCGTACAAAGCGGATGATTTCCCGATGTATGTGGCAAAAAGAAATGCGGTTTCGCCTGTAATTCGTGCAGAGTAAAAAGGAGAGTTTATATTATGGAAAAAACAATGGACAAAGCAATCATTACAGTAGTAGGAAAAGATACCGTCGGTATTATTGCAAAGGTATGTACTTATCTTGCTGACAACGGCGTAAACGTGCTTGATATTTCACAGACGATTGTTTCTGGATTTTTTAATATGATGATGATTGTGGATATGGCAGATGCAAAGAAGCACTTTGCAGAGATTTCCGGAGAAATGGATGCATTGGGAGAAAAAATAGGCGTTTCAATCAAATGTCAGCGCGAAGAAATTTTTGAAAAAATGCATCGTATCTAAAACATGGAGGAAGCAAAGAATGATTAACAGCTGGGAAGTACAGGAAACCAACGAAATGATCGAGAAGGAGAATCTGGATGTGAGAACCATCACACTCGGGATCAGTCTTCTTGACTGTATTGATTCGGATCTGGATCGTCTGAATCAGAATATTTACAACAAGATTACAACCGTGGCAAAAGATCTGGTAGCGACCGGAGAAAAGATTGAAAAAAGTTATTCCATTCCAATCGTAAATAAGAGAATTTCTGTGACACCAATTGCGCTGGTGGGCGGTTCGGCTTGTAAGACACCGGAGGATTTTGCTACAATCGCCGCAACTATGGATCGTGCAGCAAAGACGGTCGGCGTCAATCTGATCGGCGGATATTCCGCACTGGTATCTAAAGGCATGACGAAAGCGGATGAACTTCTGATCCG
>ENA-OQKA01000079-OQKA01000079.1-human-gut-metagenome-genome-assembly--contig:-NODE-79-length-30261-cov-4.967246_pt1 | contig 30261 bp, 27 predicted proteins | sample MGYA00242644_ERZ504789 | MGnify/ENA primary metagenome ERZ504789 (study PRJEB26092, sample SAMD00036423) | human gut metagenome | host: Homo sapiens | study: EMG produced TPA metagenomics assembly of...
GGTCGAAGCGTAAGCCCCGGCGTTGGTGGAAATGGTGAAAATGCGTTGGCGTGATCGGGGAAATTGCGTTGGCGGAATCGGCTAAAGTGCGATGGCGAAATTGGTTGTTTTTACAGTAGCGCTAACAACGTACTTCCCCGAGTCCTTCAAGGGCAACCATTCAAAGGGCTCCTTCACCCTGCCGAGGAAGGCTCGCCACCGCGGCAAGCAGGTCCATAGGCGCGGCCTCTCCCGCGAGCAGGTCTGCGTCATGACGGGCGTCAGCGACACGGACGCCACCTTCTTCGAGGTCTCGGGCCGCGGCGTTGTCTCGCGCAGGCGTGCGGCGGAGGCCCTTCGCGACCGCATCGGCGCGGGCGCGGTCGTCGCCACGGACAAGGCGGCCGCATACATCGACGTGCTGCGCGACCTGAAGGTCGCCTCGCATGAATCCTATGATTCCAAGGACCGTTCGGAGGGCACCATCAACCGCATCAACGCCGTCCATTCGCTCCTCGGCTCGTTCATGGCCCGCTTCAGGGGCGTGTCCACCAAGCACCTGGGGGCCTACCTCGACTGGTTCCGCTGGTGCCGCACCTTCATGGCGGCGGGCTCGCGCGCGGCGGAGTCCACGGTCGCCCGCCAGCTCGCCAACGGCTCCTGCTCGACCCGCGTCCGCGGCATGTTCGGCCTCGAGCCTCCCCTCATGGACTACTGGGACGGGCGGGCGGCCTAGCGAATTAAAATGGTGGCCACGGAGCAGCGACCGCGGAAGGAGCGGCAATGGCATCGAACGTCCCGGCCACCACGATAAGAATCGATCCCGAGGTCAAAAGGGAGGCCGTGGCCGTGCTCGACGAGCTCGGGCTCTCCATGTCGGGCGCCATGAACATATTCCTCAGGGCGGTGGTCCGCGAGGGCGGCCTGCCCTTCGACGTCAGGCTGGGATCTTCGGGGAAGGCTGACGGGGAGGGCGCGGACCGCGATGGGCGGGGATAGCCCGATTATTTTCCGGTTCGACGAACAGCCGATCGTGTCAAATTTGGTCTAACAGAGCCTCGTTTATTGCGTTACGCGCGGCGTTTGACAGTGTCGGTTACGAGGATTGGATTGCCAGTCTTGGCATCGATTACGATACCGCACTCGATCCGATGAGTGATTTTCCAACCTATTGCCCGCGCACCTCGGCCAAATTGTGGCGCGAGATGAGCGAGTATTTGAGCCGTGATACCGAGACGTCGCAATGGCTATCGGATCTTCTGGCCTCTACGACTCGATCGTTTATTCGTAATGGCATTGCGGACGACCAAGCCTTGGTACGCAACAAGGCAGGCTGGATTAGCGAGGATGGTTGCTATTCGACATGCGATGCGTGCCTCATCGATGTCGATGGCGACACCTACATTATGAGTATCATGACATCGATGCCATGGAGCGATCGCTCGAGCGAGCTGGTGGCTGCGATTGCTAAGACATTCTTTGATACCCGAGCTGCGCTGGCCTAACGTGTTCGTTTGACGAGGTCAAACAAAATGCTGGTACCATACCGTGGTTGAGAATTTCGTATAGGTTTGGGGAATGGCATGGCTACCATCGCGATTATCGGTGCGCTCGAAAAAGAGATCATGCAGATTAAGGAAGAGTTGAGCAACGTTTGCATGGTACAGGAGGCGGGCTTGAACGTTGTGACCGGCGGGCTCGACGGCCTGTCGATTGTCGCCACGACGGCGGGTATGGGCACGGTAAACGCTGCCGCCGCAACACAGCACCTCATTAGCAAGTATGCTCCACAGGCAGTTGTGTTTTCTGGTATCGCAGGTGGCCTGAATCCCAAGCTCCATATCGACGATGTCGTCATTGGCAAATGCCTGCGCTATCTAGATACCGATACCGCGCTTATCGCCGAGTCTGCACCGGGGCTCGAGGAGTTTGTCTCGACGCCTGCGCTGGTCGATATTGCCGCCGATGTGCTTTCTGAGCGTGGGTTTGTTGATGCTTCGACAAATGCGACCGCTTCGAACGAGGGCGCAAAGCAGTTCCTGGTCGGCACGATTGCCACGGGTAACCGCTTTGTGACGGGCGCCGCTATGCGCAATGATGCCATCGAGGCGACGCATGCCGATTGTGTCGGCATGGAGGGCGCGGCAATTGCCCATGTCGCAACCAAAAATGGTGTCGATTGCCTGGTGCTGCGTGCTATCAGCGATAATTGTGACGAGGCGTATGATGCGATTTGCGACCGCGAGTTCGATTTGTTCGAGTATGCGCGTGCCGCAAGCGATATCACGCTCGATATCGTTCGACGCATTGCCGCTGCGCAATAGCGCGTTTTTTGCAAGATCCTACGACCAAGGAGTGTCCATGGCCGATTCCATTAACTACCAGCTTGCCAAGTTCGTCGCCAGCTACGGCAAGGTTTCGCAGATCCCCGAGTCCACCTGTCCCGAGGTGAGCTTTGTTGGTCGCTCCAACGTGGGCAAGTCGTCCATCATGAACAAGCTCTTTGGCCGCAAGAACCTGGTGAAGGTTTCGAGCACGCCGGGCAAGACGAGCAACATCAATTTCTTTGAGGCCGATGACGTGCACTTTGTGGACCTGCCGGGCTACGGTTTCGCTCGCCGTTCCAAGGCCGAGCGCGACCGTTGGGCCGAGCTCATTGGCGACTTCTTCGACTCCGAGCGCAGCTTCAACCTGGTTGTGTCGCTGGTGGACATTCGCCACGACCCCAGTAAACTCGACCATGACATGATCGACTACCTGCAGGGCAACGAGTTCAACTTCATCGTCTGCCTCACCAAGGCCGACAAGCTCAGCCGCACCCAGCAGGCCCGCCAAGCGGCAGCCATCAAAAAACAGCTCAACGTCCCGGCCGAAAACGTAATCATCACAAGCTCCCAAACCGGCACCGGCATCGACGAGCTCAAAAAGCGCATCGCCGAAGCCTGCCTCTAATAAGGGCTCCAGCCTATCAAGAGCCCCTATCAATAAAAGGCCATAATTTCAGCCCGGCGCCCCTTCAAAGCGTGGGTCCCTATAGACATCCTCAGCAAGGTAGGCGCAGGGACGGTCGGGATGTTCCCTCAAAATCATTCCGCAGCGCGAAGGCCCCTTGTCCGTCGCTCCGTAGGAGCAGGACAAGGGGCCTTCATGCGCGAGGACGATTTTGAGGGAACATCCCGACCGTCCCGGACAGGTATATGAGGGGGATGTCTACAGGTACTCGATTTGAGCGCCATCGGTGTCGCACGTCAGAATATGCGTATCACACTTAGGGAACTGCTCGCGCAGCTTGACCTGTAGGAACTTTGCCACGATGGTGTCGTCGGTTACAGCCATAAGGGTCGAGCCCGATCCGCTGATCCAGATGGTCTTGGCGCCGCCGTTAAGGCAGGTGTCGCGCACGGCGTTGTAGTCGGGAATCAGACGGCGACGATAGGGTTCCTGGATGCGGTCGTCATTGGCGGCGGCAATCAGGTCGAGGTTGCCGGACTCAAGACCGCGCGTCATGCCGGGGGCGACGTTATCGGGATGGCCCTCGACCTCGGTGGCAATGCGGACGAGCTCGGCACGGTCGACGGTGTGGCCTGTCAGCGCGGCGGCGGCCATAATGCCGGCGACGACACAGGTGGAGCTGGAGCCCAGGCCGCGGGCGACGGGAACGTCAGTCTGAATGTCGATGGCGACGGGGAAGGCCGGCTCGCCCCATGCGGCCAGTGCATCGACAAAGCTAACGTAGACCAGGTTGTTCTCGTTTTGGAATTCCTCGGGGCAGCCCGTGATGGTGAGCTTGTCGGCGCGCTCGAAGGTGAAGTGCGAGTAGAGGCTGACGGCCATGCCGAGGGTGTCGTAGCCAATGCCTAGGTTCGCGCTGGTGGCGGGGACGGTGATTTTGATCATGGGAATCTCCTGGGCGGTCTGCCTGTTTAGTTCGCTGCTCGGGCAGTCCTGGCTCGCTCGGAAAGCACATTAAGTGCTTTCCGGCTCGTGCGGAACTCGCGACGAACTAAACAGGCAGACCCGCATGTCAGCTCGTCATTATCCCGGTGAGTATCTGATAAAAGAAGGTGCGCCGGCTTTCGCCGGCGCCTAGTAAGGGTTTAGTTGGTAGCCATCTTTTTTGCAGCCTGCTCTACGTAGTTGGCCATGTCGGCTACGTCGCAGACGTCTTCGAAGCGGACGGGCTTGGACTCGAGCTCGGCGAGCTGGACCGGGGCAACCGTGTTGGTTGCCTGCTCGAGCACGCGCATGGCCTCAAAGTCGTCCTCGGGAACGTCGAGGCCTAGGGCGTCGCAGCAGGCGCGCGGGAACTTGTAGGGGCTGGCGGTCGAAAGCAGCACGCGGGCCTTGGCGCCCTCGGCGGGGGCGACCTTTTCGAAGACGTGATAGCCGCAAGCGGTGTGCGGGTCGATCACGTAGCCGTTCGCGTCCCAGCAGCTCCTGATGGCAGCGCGGACCTCGTCCTCGCTGGCCCAGCCGCAGCCAAAGACGTTCTGAATCTTTGCCAGCAGGTCGGCGGGAACCTCGTAGCGACCAGTCTGTGCCAGCTGCTCCATAAGGCCGGCAACAAGCTCGCAGTCGCCATCGGACAGGAAGTACAGCATACGCTCCAGGTTAGAGCTGATGAGGATGTCCATCGACGGCGAGATGGTCGTGAAGAACGGACGGTTGCGGTCGTAGACGCCGGTGGTCAGGAAGTCGGCAAGCACGTTGTTCTTGTCGCTGGCCACGACGAGCTTGGCGACGGGCAGACCCATGCGCTTGGCGTAGTAGCCGGCCAGGATATCGCCAAAGTTGCCGGTCGGTACGCAGAACTCCACGGCGTCGCCAGCCTCGATAGCGCCGGCGCGCAGCAGCTGCGCATAGGCGGCAAAGTAGTAGACGACCTGCGGTACCAGACGGCCGACGTTGATGGAGTTGGCGCTCGAAAGCACCGTGCCGGAAGCCTCCAGACGCTCGGCAAGCTCCTTATCGGCAAAGATGCGCTTGACGGCACTCTGGGCGTCGTCGAAGTTGCCGCGGATGCCGCAGACGGCGACGTTATCGCCCTCCTGAGTGGACATCTGCAGATTCTGTACGCGGCTGACTTTGCCCTCGGGATAAAAGACGGTGATGCCCGTGCCCGGGGCGTCGGCAAAGCCGGCGAGTGCTGCCTTGCCCGTGTCGCCCGACGTGGCGGTGACGATCATGATGCGCTCGGCGCCGCCGTCCTGGGCGGAGGTGCGGGCCATGAGGCGGGGGAGCATCTGCAGGGCGACGTCCTTGAAGGCGCTCGTGGGGCCGCCAAAGAGCTCCATCACATAGGTCTGAGGGGCGTCGGTGCCCGGTGCTGCGTCGAGCTTGACGAGAGGCGTGACCTCTTCACTCGCGAACGTGCCGCGGTATGCCTCGTCGACACACGCCGAAATTTCTTCGTCCGTGTAATCGTTCAGTAACATTCCCAACACATTTTGAGCGATTTCAAAGTACGATTTATCAGCAAGCGAGCTGATATCGACCTGCTGGGTGCCAAGCTCGTCCGAGACAAACAAACCCCCGTCGGGAGCGATGCCGGTACGGATTGCCACCTTACTTGAGCATGATAAAGTGCGTCCTCGTGTACTATGATAAGTTCCCATATAACAGTGCTCCTCGGATACCTTGGTCCCAATCGGTGAAACCATGGTATCAGAGCGCGCAAAACAGGTTTGCAGAGGCTTTTAGAAAGGTAACCTCCACGCCATGATAAAAATTGCCAAGTTTGGCGGCTCGTCGGTCGCCGACGCCGAACACTTCAAGAAGATCAAGGCCATCGTCGATGCCGACCCTGCCCGCCGTTTTGTGGTGGTTTCCGCCTGCGGTCGCCGCTTTAAGGGCGACACCAAGGTGACCGACCTGCTCTACCTGGTTAACGCGCACGTTAAGTATCACGTGTCGTGCGAGGAGCTGCTCGAGGACATCGGTCAGCGCTATTTTGATATCGCTGACGAGCTGGAGCTCACCTATCCCATCCGCGAGGAGTTCGCAGCCTTTGCCGAGCGCGCCCGCTCGGGCGGCTACTCCACCGAGGAGCTTGTGAGCCGCGGCGAGTACTTCACCGCTCGCCTGATGTCCGAGTACCTGGGCCTGCCGTTCCTGGACGCCGCGACGGTTGTGGCGTTCCATCACGATGGTACGCTCAGCATGAACCGCACCTCCGAGCTGGTGCAGGAGTACGGCCAGCAGGGTGGCTTTGTTATGCCCGGTTTCTACGGCGCGACGCGTGAGGGCCAGATCAAGCTGCTCGATCGAGGCGGTGGCGATATTTCGGGCTCGATTCTGGCCAAGTGCCTTGGCGCCGATCTGTACGAGAACTGGACCGACGTTTCGGGCTTCTATTCTGCCGATCCGCGTATTGTTCCCGAGGCTCAGCCCATTGCGCGCGTTACCTACGAGGAGCTGCGCGAGCTTTCGTACATGGGCGCAAGCGTCCTGCACGAGGAGGCCGTGTTCCCCGTGCGCGAGGCAGGCATTCCGCTGGTCATCAAGAACACCAATGCGCCGCAGGACCCCGGCACCATCATTAGCGAGACGGCTGACGAGGGCGAGGCGGAGCCCATCATTACCGGCGTGACCGGCAAACGCGGCTTTGTCGCCATCAATGTGGCCCGCGACCGCACCAAGCCCCGTGTCGGCTTTATGCGCCGCGCGCTTTCGGTGTTCGAACGCTATGACGTTTCCGTCGAGCACATGCCCACCGGTGTCGACCGTTTTGGCGCTGTGGTGCAGGAGCAGGACGTTCACGATTCGCTGTACTCGCTCGTGGGCGACATTCAACAGGAGGTCGAGCCGCTCGAGATCGAGGTTGTCGAGGGCTTGGCGCTCATCGCTACCGTCGGTCGTAACCTGCGCGGCCGCGCGGGTATCTCGGGCCACCTGTTTGGCATGCTTGGCCAGGCCGGCGTGAGCGTGCGCATGATTTCGCAGAGCTGCGACGAGATCAACATCATTATCGGTGTTGAGGAGAAAGACTTCGACCTGGCGATTCAGACCATTTACCGTGCCTTCTCCGACGAGAACGGCATTGTGAAGGTCTCCGACTTGGAGGCTCCCACGCCGGTCGATCCCACCCTGGCTGCGCTCAAAAAGTAGCGACTGCTCGGTAGATTTTTTGGGTCATGTCTCAAAAATCTACGGCGGGGCGTTTCGTTTCGGTTTCGTTTCGACGGGGCGGGTTTCGTGCCCGCCTCGTTCTTGTATACACTGGCAACAATAATCGGCCTGCTCGGCGTGCGGGCAAAAGCCATAACCTTTAAAGGGGGAAGCATGAAACAGTACACGGTTGCTATTTTGGGCGCGACGGGAGCCGTGGGCACCCAGATGCTCGAGTGCCTAAACGAGCAGGAGTTCCCGGTTGGCAAGCTCAAGCTGCTGGCTAGCGCGCGTTCTGCGGGCAAGACCGTCGAGTTCCGCGGCGAGCAGATCGTGATCGAAGAGGCTTGTCCCGAGGCCTTTGAGGGCTGTGACATTGTGCTTGGAGCCGCCGGCGACGACATCGCGAAGGAGCTACTGCCCGAGGCCGTCAAGCGCGGCGCCGTCGTGGTCGACAACAGCCACGCCTTCCGCATGGATCCTGAGGTGCCGCTGGTCGTGCCCGAGATCAATGCCGACGACATCAAGTGGCATCACGGCCTTATCGCCAATCCCAACTGCGCGACCATCATCGGCCTGGTTCCCACCTGGCCGCTGCATCAGCTCGCCGGCGTGAAGCGCATGATCGTCTCCACGTATCAGGCGGCTTCGGGTGCCGGCGCTCCCGGTATGGCCGAGCTCGAGGCTCAGCTGGCCGCCCTGGGCCGCGGCGAGGAGATTCCCGAGCCGCGCGCATTTGCCGCCCAGCTGGCGAGCAACCTGATTCCGCAGATTGGCGGCGTCAAGGAGGAGGGCTTTACCTCCGAGGAGATGAAGCTGCAAAACGAGGGCCGCAAGATCATGCACCTGCCCGAGCTGCGCGTGAACTGCACCTGCGTGCGCGTGCCCGTGCTGCGCTCGCACTCCGAGAGCATTACGCTTGAGTTTGAGCGCGACATTACGGTTGACGAGGCCCGTGCTGCGCTGGCTGCCGCTCCGGGCGTGAAGCTGGTTGACGACATGAGCGCCGAGGATGCGCACGATCGCTTCCCCATGCCGATGGATACGTCCGACCAGGATTTGATTTGGGTCGGTCGCGTGCGCCGCGACATCTCGAACCCCGAGGCCGCGCGTGGCATCACCTTCTGGTGCTGCGGCGACCAAATCCGTAAGGGCGCGGCAACCAACGCCGTCCAGATCGCTAAGCTGCTCTGCGAGTAGTGTGACCTGTCCGGCGGGGCCGGGCTTAGTTTTCAGAACGTCCTCGACCATGTGTGGCGCCTTGTCCTGCTCCTTCGGAGCTGCGGACAAGGCGCCACACTGGTCTGCGGAGTGTTCTGAAAACTAAGCCCAGCCCCCGCCTGCGGCGACGCTGCTGCAAGCGATCTGCGATGGGGTCGTTGTCGGTTGGGGCCGCTGGGCTGATGTGGGGGCACGTGGCTGTTGCGGGCCCTAGTCCCGGCGGCGACCCCGGCGCTTCGCGCCTGCCGCCTTTTGGGACTGTGGAGCGCCGCCGGCAGCTGCGGCGCTGTTGCGCCTGCTGCCTGCGGGAACTTTGGGGTTGAGGCGGTAACTTTGGCGCGCCTGTGTTTGTTGCTTGTGAGGGCTTAGGGGTTGATGCGAATCGAAGGTGAATGGTTTTCCGGGAAGTGAACGACCTATTTTGGACCCTTGAAGCATCGGCATATTTTGGCCGCCATTTCCTGCGGTTTTATCGCATGAATCCTGCTGTTTTGCAATTAAAAAATGCGGATGCTTCGGGGCCCTAGTTTTACTCGTCCACTTCTCGGAAAACCATTCACCTTCGTTTTTGCCGGACATCGTTTTGGGCGTTGCGACTCGGTATCGGCCGATATTGAGAGGGAAAACGCCCTCTCTTGGACAATCGAGTCTGTCCGGACGCATCTGCGGGAGTTGTCTGCACAATTCGCGGTATTATGGAGCGGAGTTTTGAAAGGAGCCGCTGGTGGTCACGACGACGTTTGCTTCGCCTTTGGGCGAAATCTTGCTTGCCGCTGATGGCCGCGGTCTGACGGGGCTTTGGTTTGAGGGGCAGGAGCACTTTGGCTCCACGCTTCTCAAAGAAGATGCGGAGTACGTTGAAGGTGCCGATGCGGTTTCTGGTGCTGGCGGCATGTCGTCGGTGAGTCCCGCAAATGGTGTAGCCTCTTCGGTGCTTGAACGTTCCTGGGCTTGGCTGAATGCTTATTTTGCAGGGCAGGAACCTCGGTTTACGCCGCCGTTACATATGATCGGCACGGCGTTTCAGCGCGAGGTTTGGTTTGAGCTGCTTTCCATTCCGCGTGGCGAGGTTGCCACGTATGGCGAGATCGCCCGGCGTGTTGCGGCTCGACATCGTGTACCGGGAAACGAGGCGCCCGTTGTGTCTCCTCGTGCGGTGGGGGCTGCGGTCGCACGTAATCCCATTTCGATTATCGTGCCGTGCCATCGCGTGGTGGCGGCCGACGGATCGCTCAACGGATATGCCGGCGGCCTTGACCGCAAGGAGTGGCTGCTGCGGCTCGAGGGTGCGTACGAGGAGTAACGTCAGGACACTTTGCATAGCCAAGACGCCGTGAAAGAACGAGTCGCCGTCTTTTCGCGACCGGCATGCGTCCAAGCGCTCGGCATCTGAGCCTTAAGTTTGGTTAAGCCATATCCTGCGTATTTGAAAACGTGCAGGTTGAGCAGCTAAGGCTGCGCTAAGACGGCTGGCGGTGCGCTATCATCGGCGGTATCGAAACCTGTATAGCCGTGCGCCAAAGGAACAACTATGAAGCTGATGCTTGCCGAGGACGAACCCGGCCTCTCCCGTGCCCTTACCGCGATTCTTCAACATAGCGACTACGAGGTCGATGCCGCCCTCGACGGTCTGACGGCGCTCGAATATCTGCTCGCCAACGACTATGACGCCGCAATCCTGGACATCATGGTGCCCGGCATGGATGGCATTGAGGTGCTCAAGCGCACACGCGCCGCCGGTAAGCGACTGCCCATCATCATGCTCACGGCCAAAAGCGAGGTGTCCGATAAGGTTGAGGGCCTGGACGCCGGCGCCAATGACTATCTGACCAAGCCGTTTGCCGCCAAGGAGCTGCTCGCGCGCATTCGCGCCATGACGCGCGCCGCGACTGCGATCGATGCCACGACGCTCAGTGTGGGCAACGTGCGCCTCGATACGGCGGCTTGCACGCTTGTGGGTCCCTTGGGCGAGGAACACCTAGCCAATCGCGAGTTTCAGCTTATGGAACTCTTTATGCGCAACGCTGGCACGCGCATGCCCACCGAGCGTCTGATGCTCGAGGTTTGGGGTGAGGACGCGCCCGAAGGCGCCAACGTGGTGTGGGTCTACATCTCGTACCTGCGCAAAAAGCTGGCGGCGCTGGGTGCCAATGTGGCCATCCGCGCGTCGCGCAACCAGGGATATTCGCTTGAGGTTGTCGAGGAAGGCGAGCAGGCGTGAGCGTGCGCACGTGGTGTAAACGCATGACGGAGCGGTTTCACGCCGCCTCGAGTAGTACGGGGCGGGCAAATTCTGCTGACGCATTGGGCCGCCGCCTGCGTCGCAAGTTCATCCTGGTTGCCATGGGCGCCGTGACCGTGGTGCTCACGCTCATCATCGCCGGCATCAACATCGTCAATTATTCGCATGTCTGCAAGATGGCCGACGCTCGCCTGGACTATATCCTGGCGGGCAAGGACGGTATCGATTGGGGGAACGAGCCTAAAGCCGATCCCGGCCAGGATGCGGTTGCCGGCAAGGTTGCTACTGGTAACCGGGCGGCTGTTCGCGACGGGCGTTTTGAAGGCATGACGGCGGAAGCTCCCTTTGACACGCGCTACTTTACGGTGACGATTGCCGCCGGACAGGTTGCCGATGTCAACACGGCCCGCATTGCCGCGGTGGGTGCCAAGCGCGCCGCCAGTATTGCCGCAAAGTTGCATTCCAAGGGTTGGGTCTCGGGTTTTTCTGGCAATTATCGCTATACGACTGACGTTCAAGACGGTGAGACCACCTATGTGTTCGTGGACTGCTCGCGTGAGCTTGCAAGCTTTCATTCGTTTTTGAGCGCGAGCGTGGCAATCAGTTGCATTGGCTGGTTGGCAGTGCTGGCAATTGTGGCGGGCGCCTCGGGTGCGGTGATTCGGCCGATGGTCGAGAGCTACAGCAAGCAAAAGCGCTTTATTACCGATGCAAGCCACGAGATCAAGACGCCGCTAGCTGTGATCGACGCCGCCAACGAGGTGCAGGAAATCGAGAGCGGCGAGAGCGAATGGACGCAGAGCATTCACGAGCAGGTCGCGCGGCTGACGGCGCTGACGGAGCGTCTGGTGTTCCTGGCGCGTATGGACGAGGGTTCGGCCGGCTTTACCATGACATCGATCGATCTTTCGGAGGCCGTGGACAAGGCGGCGGCGCCGTTTGAGTCGGTGGCGGTTTCGCGCGGCAAGCGTCTGTCGACGTCGATTGCGAGTGGCGTGCGGGCCCATGCCGATGCTGCGGCGGTAGCGCAGGTGGTTGAGTTGCTGCTGGACAACGCCACACGCTACGCAAGCGAGGGCAGCGTGATTGAGCTAAGCCTGCGCGCAGACTCGCGCGGTGCGGGCAAAGGCTCGGCCGAGCTTGTCGTATCGAATGCTGTTGATGAGCTGCCCGAGGGTGACCTGGACCGGCTGTTTGACCGCTTCTACCGCGCAGATGTCTCGCGTAACTCCAAGACGGGCGGCTCGGGCGTGGGCCTATCTGTGGTGCGAGCCATCGCCGAGGCCCATGGCGGGAGTGCTTCTGTCTGCGGCCACAGCAACCAGATTACCTTCATCGTCCGCTTCTAAAACCTGCCAAAATAAACCTGTCCCTTTTTGGCGGTGGGAAATGGGTAATACTAAAGAGTTATCCGACCAGATGGGAATTAATCGATGGCCTATATCGAATTCAAAGACGTCATCAAAGCATACGGCGAGGGCGACGCCCGCATTCATGCGCTCGACGGCGCGAGCTTTACGGTCGAGCGCGGCGAGCTCGCCATCATTCTGGGTGCTTCGGGTGCCGGCAAGACCACGGCGCTCAACATTCTGGGCGGCATGGATACGGCGACCTCCGGCACCGTGACGGTGGACGGGCGCGACGTGAGCTCTGCCAACGAGGCGCAGCTCGTGGAATACCGCCGCGCCGACGTCGGCTTTGTCTTCCAGTTCTACAATTTGGTTCCCAACTTGACGGCGCTCGAAAACGTCGAGCTCGCGGCGCAAATCTGCCCCGATTCGCTCGATGCCGAGCAAACGCTTTGCCAGGTTGGCCTGGGCGAGCGCCTTGCCAACTTCCCCGCGCAGCTTTCGGGCGGCGAGCAGCAGCGCGTGTCCATCGCCCGCGCGCTGGCCAAGAATCCCAAGCTGCTTCTGTGCGACGAGCCCACGGGTGCGCTCGACTACAAAACCGGCAAGCAGATCTTGCAGTTGCTGCAGGATACCTGCCGCAAGCAAGGCATCACGGTCATTATCATCACCCACAACTCCGCGCTGGCGCCCATGGCCGATCGCTTGATTCGCTTTAAGAACGGTCGCGTGGAGAGCGAGACGGTCCAGCAAAATCCCGTGCCTATCGAGACGATCGAGTGGTAGCGCCCATGGACCAAGATTGCCAAAACAGCCAAAACCACGATACGGAGCACGCGGGCCGCGACCGGGAGTTCGCGACCTACCGTACCGCTCAAAGCTCAAACGATATGGTGCCGACGGTTTTTCGCCGTGGCATCTACCGCACGATTCGGGGCAGTCTTAAGCGCTTCCTATCTATCGTGGTCATCACTGCGCTTGGCGTGAGCGTGATGTGCGGCCTTAAGGCGGGCTGCGAGGATTTGTGCGATTCGGTCGACGCCTATTTTGACCAGCAGAATGTCTATGACATTAACGTGCAGTCGACCTATGGCCTTACGCGTGACGATCTTGCGGCTATCCAAGAGGTCGACGGCGTCGAGACGGCCGAGGGCATCTACACCGAGACCGCCTACACCGCCGTGGGCACAACGCGCGAGCGCGTGGTCGTGCAAAGTCTCTCCAAGGAGAACATCGATCAGCCAGTGCTCGTGAACGGCGATTTGCCCGAGAGCGCCGATGAGGTCGCGGTGACTTCGAAGTTCCTGAAGGCTTCGGGCAAAAAGCTCGGCGATACGGTGAGTTTTGCCGCCAATGACGCGAGCTCGTCCAACCAAAGTGCCAAGGATCAGTTTGCCGCGGGCGATTACACCATTACGGCCGAGGTCCTCGATCCTACCGACGTGAGCTCCGACTCGACAGTCAACGCCTTTCGCGCTGCTTCGGCTGCGGACTATAAGTTCTATGTGAGCGAGGATGCCGCGACATCTTCTTCCTACTCCGCAGTCCACGTGATCGTCGAGGGAGCCAAGAGTCTTAACTCCTATTCAGATGCCTACACGACAAAGATCAACGAGGTCAAAGGCAATATCGAGAAGATCCGCGAGGAGCGTGAGAAGGCGCGCGTCCAGGAGTTGACGGTTGACACGCCGACAAGCTTGGATACGGCCGAGCGTCAGGCCGCCATGCTCTTTGGGATCGAGCAGGATAACATCAACCGTATGGCCGAGGGCAGCGAGGAGCGCGTCCAGGCTCAGGCCGAGTTGGACCAGCGCCGCGCCGCCGCCGACCAGCATTTTGCCGATGCCCGCGCCGAGCTTTCCGATCTGGGCGAATGCACCTGGTACATTCAGGACCGCGGTAACATCGCAAGCTACTCGAGCGTCGAGAGCGACAGTTCTTCGATCGAGGCCATCGCCACGGTGTTCCCGTTTATCTTCTTTATCGTCGCCGTGCTCATCAGCCTCACCACCGCCACGCGCATGGTCGAGGAGGAGCGCACGCTTATTGGCCTGTACAAGGCGCTTGGCTATTCACGCGAGCGCATCCTGTCCAAATACGTGGACTATGCGCTGTGGGCATGTCTGATCGGCGGCGTGCTCGGCAACATCATCGGCTTTGTGGGCCTGCCACTGTTCTTGTTTACGGTGTTCGACGACATGTACTCGCTGCCCCAGATGCTGCTTTCGTACGATATCGTGTCTTCACTCGTGTCGGTGGCGCTGTTTGCCGTGGGCGTGGTGGGCGCTACGATTATCGCCTGCCGCCACGAGATGGCCGAGACCCCGGCCTCGCTCATGCGTCCCAAGGCCCCACGCGCCGGCTCTCGCATCTTGCTTGAGCGCATCGGCTTTATCTGGCGCCGCATGGGCTTTTTGAACAAGGTGGCAGCACGTAACCTGTTCCGCTACAAAAAGCGCGCCTTTATGACCATCTTCGGTATCGCCGGCTGCACGGCGCTCGTGATCTGCGGTATGGGCATTCGCGACACGTCGGTGGCGCTTTCGCCCAAACAGTACGGGCATATCACGCGCTACGACCTGCTGGCGGTCGCCAATCCCGACGATTTTTCGCAGACGTGCGCGGCATTGGATGAGCGCAGCGCGGCCAATGATTTCAACGTGACCGTGACCTCGACCCTGCCGATTATGACCGACAACGTCACCTTTACGTTTGGCGGCAAGAGCGAGACCGTGCAGCTGATCGTGGTGCCCGATAACCGCACGAGTGACTTGGGCGATTACGTGCGTCTGGAGGATGAGTCCAAAGAACCGCTGCCTTTGCGTGACGGAGACGTGTATCTGAGCAAAAGTTCACAGCTGGTGCTGGGGATTCAGCCGGGCGATACGGCTCACGTCCAGGATTCGTCGCTCAATGTTGCCAAGGTCAAAGTCAGCGACATTTCGCTTAACTATCTGGGCAACACGCTTTACATGACGCAGGGCACCTATGAGCGTGCGTTCGGTCGAAGCGCACGTCTTAACGGCGTCTTTGTGCTGCTTAAGGGCTCGTCGGCCGACCAGATTGCGTTTAGCAAGAATCTTAAGAGTGACGGTTGGCTTACGATTTCGAGTACGGCCGAGCATTGGGAAAACTATGAGGCGAACTTTACGATTATCAATTCGGTCGTGGTGCTCGTGACCTTCATGGCGGCGTGCCTATCGTTTGTGGTGGTGTTTACGCTGTCCAACACGAATATCTCCGAGCGCGAGCGCGAGCTGGCGACCATTAAGGTGTTGGGCTTCCGTCGCGGTGAGGTGCACCATTACGTCAACAAGGAGACGTTGATCCTCACGGCGATTGGCGCTGCGCTGGGCGTGCCGCTGGGCGGCTTGCTGGCCGAGAGTTTTACGTACATTTTGCAGATGCCGTCGCTGTACTTTGACGTCGAAGTCGAGCCGCTGAGCTACGTGCTTGCCGTGGTGCTTTCCTTTGGCTTTACGTTTATCGTCAACCTCGCCACCAATCGTACCCTCAACAAGATCGACATGGTCGGCGCCCTCAAGAGTGCCGAGTAACCTGCCAAAAAGGGACAGGTTTATTTTGGCAGGTTTTATCTGGGCAAACGCCGGACACCTACGGGCGATCCGGCGTTTGCCCCGTTTTGCTGGGGATGTCTGTCGTTCAGTGCTCTTACTGGCCAATCCAGTGTTGCGCATAGCTCTTAATGTCCTCGGTAAAACCGTCAAGGTCGTCAAGGGTGATCACGCTGTCGATAAGCAAATTGGCTATCTCGCGGTGCATTGTGCTGCGGCGAATGTCGTTTGCAATTACGCCTGAGGACAGCTTGTCTCTATTGAGGTGCTCTTCTAGTGCCCAAAATCTACTGGACGCTTCGCTGTCGCCGTTCAGCATCTCAACGTACTGGCCGATGAGCTTTTCCATATAACGTTCTTGCCATTGAGGAAGCATTTTCTTAAACAGCTTCCAGTCGCTTTCGGCTACGTCGCGCATATGTCCTCCGCTCGTCAAACGGGCTTTCCATTTGCCTTTCATTCTATTTGGTTTTCGCTCGCAGGCGTGGATGAGAGGCTCTCTTTAGCCTTCGAGATTGGGCTTGAATGGGTCGTATGCCACAAAACGGGCCTATCTACTACGTTTAATTGGATACTCTCAATCATGCCGGGGAAACGAAAAATAAAACCGCAGGTAGAAGGCCTGTCGATTTTCAAAAAAGGCAGGTATGGTCGGCTCTCTCGAGTTAAACGTAGTAAATAGGCCCTTTTCTTGGCGCGTGGTCAGCTCAATGCTAATCTCCGTGCCGGAACTGGCCCAGTTGTTTGTAAGTTGCGGTGATATAGGGACTGTTTGACGCTTTGGAGCCTCAAAACAGTCCCTATATCACCGCAACTTGGAAGGGGCGGGCGGTGTCGGATGAGTGGCGCTGGCTGGTTGGGGCGGTTTAGGCCTGTTTGCGGCACTTCCATTGTTTGCGACACCAGCGCATGAGCGCCTTTACGATGGGAATCGTGATGAGGATGATCCATGCAGGATGGGGCTGTCCCAAACAGAGCCACATGTAGAGGAACCAAGCGATGGCGGCTGCTGGATAGACGCATTCAGTGAGCTTTGACAAATGGCGTCGATCGATAAAGTCACCAATCGCGTAGTAGACGGGAACCAAAAAGACGAGGAAAAGCCCCATGCCCCATGTGCCGTAGACAATGCCGAGCACCAGATAGGCGAGAGTGACAAGTGCGGGGAAGGGGAATTTGTTCCATGCACGTCCGACCTTGGTGTGGAAATGCTTGCCATGATGGTCGAGCTTGTCGTGTGCTTCCTTCCAGCTGGAAAACGTCTCGCCGTCGATGGTGACGGTGCCGTCGTCATTGGTACGCACGCTATGTCCATCGTCCTCAAGCGTATCGATATGCACGCCGCCCGGCCCCACATGCACCTCTTCGCCCTTGCGCTCGTTGGTCACATGGATGCCGTTCCAGCCAACATGGACTTCCTCGCCTTTATTGGGATCAATGACGTGGATGCCGCGCGCGAGGGAAATATCGACAAGTGGTTTGTCGCCGCAATCGGCGTGCTCGGCAGAATCTTCGGCCTCTTTAGCCTCATCCACCGTTTCGGTGCTGCCGTCCTCTGAGCTATCGGCATCGCTAGCCGCTTCCCCATACAACAACTCATCCAGCGACACGCCATACAGCGCGGCGAGCGCAATGAGGTTATCGGTATCGGGTGAGGACTCGCTGCGTTCCCATTTACTGACAGCCTGACGACTCACACCCAGCTGGGCGGCAAGCGCCTCCTGAGAAAGCCCGGCAGCTTTGCGGCGATCGACGAGGCGCTGCGCCATCGCAAGATCCATGGTGGTTCCTTTCGTTTGATGGTCGAATCGAATGAGCCGAGTATGCCGAGAACAACCGGTAGCGACCACCATTTCTAGTTAGAATCTGCTCCAACCCTACCGCAACTACCGGTAGCAACCCCTAACGACCAGCCATTTCAGGACAAATGTCAGTGCAAGTAGCGGCCAAGAGCCCCCACTCAGTAAGTTGCGGTGGAATAGTTTCTAGATTCAGCCATTTGAGGGCTAAGCTGGAACTATTTCACCGCAACTTAATTTCAGGCTAGGCACCTGTAGCAAGAAGGCGAATAGCCTCGGCGAGTATGTAAACGAAGGGCCCTCCGACCCCGCCCGACGATTTCGATTGGCGACCTTTGACGGAGTCAAGGGAGGAGCCAAATCGAAATACGTCGGGCGGGGTCGGAGGGCCCGATGGGATGGATTTCGGCCGAGGCTATTCGTCGCCGAAGCTGATGCCCAGCGCCTTGGCCTCGCGCGCCAGATCGCTCTGGGGGTCGACATACTTGAGCTTGCCGGCGACCTCCTCGAGCGGCATGTGGCACATCTTGCCGTCGCGCAGGGCGATCATGTAGCCAAACTCGCCGCGCAGGCAGCCCAGCGCCGCCTCGACGCCACACTGGGTCGCAAAGATGCGGTCCTGAGCGTCGGGCTGGCCACCGCGCTGCGTGTGACCGGGGATGGCGACGCGGGTCTCGCGACCGGTCTTGGCCTCGATCTCCTTGGCGATGTCGTAGACGATCGACGGGCTCGTGCGCTCAGCGAGCTTCTTCTTGTACTCCTTCTTGGACAGCGCCGCGTCCTCCTTGGAGATGGCGCCCTCGGCGACGGCCACGATGGTAAAGCGGCTGCCGGTTTCCATGCGATGCTCGATGGTCTTGATGACCTGGTCCATGTCGTAGGGGATCTCGGGAATCAGGATGACGTCCGCGCCGCCCGCGACGCCGGCATACAGCGGGATCCAGCCAACCTTGTGTCCCATGATCTCGATAACGAATACGCGCCCATGGCTCGAAGCGGTGGTGTGGATGTCGTCGATGCACTTGGTTGCGACGTCGATGGCGCTCGTAAAGCCAAAGGTCATCTCGGTGCCCCAGGTGTCGTTATCGATGGTCTTGGGCAGGGCGATAACGTTGAGGCCCTCTTCGCGCAAGCGGTTGGCAGTCTTGGTGGATCCGTTACCGCCCAGCATAAACAGGCAGTCGAGCTGCAACTTGTGATAGGTGTGGACCATCGCGGGCACCTTCTCGACGCCGTCGGCCTCGGGAATGTTCAGGCGCTTGAACGGCGTGCGGCTCGTGCCCAAAATGGTGCCGCCGCGGGTGAGGATGCCGCTAAAATCGGCGGGCGTCATGACGCGGAACCTGCTGTAGATAAGGCCCTGGTAGCCGTCCTCAAAACCATAGATCTCGATAGGCTCTTCGCTATTGGTCATAAGCGTTTTGACGATGCCGCGCATGGTGGCGTTGAGCGCCTGGCAGTCGCCGCCACTGGTAAGAAGACCGATCCTGAGCATGATGAATCCTTCCGGGCAAGTTATAACATGCGCATAAGTTTACCCCCGCACACTGTTGATACAGGGGTAAAACGTGTTAGCTCAAATGTATAGAAATGTAAGCAGCGTCAGGCGAGCGTAAGGACGACGGGCCTGGCTCCTTACAACGCGAAGGCGTCGACGTCGCCCCAATGGCGGCGCAGCGTGATGGCGGCAGCGGGCTCGGTGTTGTCAAAGACGACCGACCACTGCGTGTTGCTGGTGATGTCTTCCGGATTGGGTTCTTGCGCTGCGGCACGCAGGGCTTCCCAGACAATCGTTTCGTCCTGGGCACCGACATGGGCGTCAAGAACATCGGCGATTGCGACGGCGCGCTCTTTACCATGGCCCAGCTCGCCATTCTTTTGGTTGGGCAGCACTTCGTCGCCATAGCAGGCGTAGAAGTTCGTAACCTGGCGTACAGGAGTCGCTTTGAAAGCGCGGTCCGGATCGCGCGGATCCCACTCTACTACGCGCGCGTCACCGGCGGCGTCGTTGATAAAGAAGTGGTAGTCGCGTCCGGCCATGGCGTGCATGTCGTAGGCAGAAAGCAGGTCGACAGCTTCTTGCGTTGTGGCCGCACGGTCGAGCACCAGGCGGATGGCAAGCGAGGTGTTGATGACGGGTCGTTGCGTGTCCTGGTCACAGGGCTTGGAATCCAGGGTGAGTACGGCAATGGACACGCCGCATTCGTTAACACCGTCGAGCTGGGCAAACGGGCCCATCAACGCCGCGGCGCGTCCGGCGACGGAGTCAAGCGGAGTGTTATCGCCCAGGTTGTTAAGGGCGGCAAACCCGATGGAGGCATAGCCGTCGCGCGGGTGATTGCGCACCAGCAGCGCCGAGGTGTCGTCCTTAAAGTCGTAATTGCGACCGGTGCGCACGCGGCCTTTGGCATTTACGGCGACAAAAGCGCTGCAGGCAAACTGCGGCGCTTGGACATGTGCTGGCACACCGGGCAGCACCTGCGCCACTACGGCATCGATGTAGGCCTGGTCGTCGCGCACGCCAGCGGCGATGATGCGGTCGAGGTCGTAGTCGTAAGCGATGTCGATTGCGTACAGGTCATAGCCATCCGCGTAGCCGGTCAAGCGTTTGAGCGACGCGACGGACTTGATTTGCTTGCGGTAAACGATGCCAGCGGCAGCGGCAAGGCCGACGGCGGTTCCTGCAACACCGCAGGCGATGGCAATGTTACGTGGCTTCATGACTGCTCCTCTCGTCCTGTTAGCGCAATTGTCGCAAAAGGAGCGCGGGCATGATGGCTCAACTTGGTGAGCGGCGCGGAATTAAGCACGGAATGAAGAGTGCGGCGCTGGCGTGGCGGGGTATGCTGGAGGGGACCATCAACCCAGCGAAAGGGGAGAGCATGACGGATCAGGAAACGCCCGAGCGCGTGCACGTGACGGCTGACGATATCGAGGCCGCCAACGACCTTGTCGACTTTATCGAGGCATGCCCCAGCATGTTCCATACGGCGGCGACCATTATGGCCGAGCTCGACGAGGCGGGCTTTACCTACCTGCCCGAGAACGCGGCATGGGATATCGAGCCGGGCGGGCGTTATTACACGCAGCGCAACACCTCGAGTGTTGTTGCCTTTAAGGTGGGCGAGGACCTGGCCGCGACGTGGGGCGAGGACGGTGTTGCCGGTGACTATCATTTTCAGCTCACGGCGTCGCACAGCGATTCGCCGACGTTTAAGGTCAAGGCCGTGCCTGAGCTCGATGGCGCGGGCGAAACGCTGCGCCTGAACACCGAGGCCTACGGCGGCATGATCGACTACACCTGGTTCGATCGCCCGCTGGCGCTCGCGGGCCGCGTGTTGGTACGCGAAGGCGACCGTATTGAGAGCCGCCTGCTTGCCACCGAGCGCGAGGTCGCCATCATCCCGAGCCTTGCTATCCATATGAACCGTGGCGTCAACGAGGGCTTTGCTCCCAACCGAGCCGTTGACCTTTGCCCGCTTATCAGCACCGGCGAGCTTAAGCAGGGTGACTTCGATGCCCTGATCGCCGAAGAGCTGGATGTTGAGCTCGAGCAGATCCTGGGTCGCGACCTGTTCCTGGTCAATCGTCAGGATGCACGCATCTGGGGCTGGGCCGACGAGTTTATCTCGACGCCCAAGCTTGACGACCTGGCCTGCGCCTATACCTCGCTACAGGCATTTTTGGGCGCCGAGAACGCGCACGACGTTTCGGTCTTCTGCTGCTTTGATAACGAGGAGGTTGGCTCCGAGACCAAGCAGGGCGCCATGTCGACGTTCTTGGCCGACGCGCTGCGCCGCATCAACGGATCGCTGGGTTTTGACGACGAGTCGTACCATCGCGCACTTGCTGCCTCGATGCTTGTAAGCTGCGACAACGCACATGCCGTGCACCCCAACCACGCCGAGAAGTGCGATGCCCGCAATCAGGTGGTGCTCAACGGCGGTATCGTCATCAAGGAAGCCGCCAACCAGCACTACTGCACCGATGCCTTTAGCCGCGCGGTGTTCCAGGCCATCTGCGATGACGCCGACGTGCCCACGCAGGCCTTCGCCAACAAGAGCGATATGGCCGGCGGCTCCACGCTCGGCAATCTGTCCAATATGCAGGCGAGCATGCATGCTGTGGACGTGGGCCTGCCGCAGCTTGCCATGCACTCGAGCTACGAGACCGGCGGCGTACGCGACGTGATGTACGCCATCCGCGCTCTCACCGCGTTCTACGAGCGCAACCTCCATATCAACGGAGCCGAAAGCGCGGAGCTCTAAAACCTGCCAAAGAGGGATGTTGATTTCGGCAGGTTTTATCTGGGCGAATGCAAAGGGTGAAACCGAGCTAGATCTGTGATATGTGGCCGCCGAGGTGCAGTGTGCCTCGGCGGCTTTTTGTGTACAGAGTACGGCTAATGCTTATAAATGCTATACATGCTTTACGTATCTACCATAGAGTTTTATGATAGTTTTGAAGTATTAAGGAGGGGTCATGACCACAACAGCCGCTCAGATCAACGTGCGTCTCGATGCCGATCTTAAAAGGAGTGGGGACGCCGCTCTCTCCAGGGCCGGTATGACGCCGAGCCAAGCGGTGCGTGCGCTCTGGCAACTTGCGGCATCTCTGGCTGATCGGCCCGGCGCGCTCGAGGATATCCTGCTGCCCAGTCGTGCCCGGGCGGAACAGCGCGAGCGCGAAAAGGCCGCCAAACGTAAGCTCGAGCTCATGGATCAGGGGTCGAAGCTGTTCGCTGCCGCTTGCCGTGAGTCGGGAATCGATATGGTCAGGGCTCAGCCATCGGACGACGAAGAGCTCAAACGGAATGCCTATGCGGATCGCTATGGCGAGGAGATGAGCTGGCTCTATGAGTGAGGCTCCAAGGCGTATCTTGGTTGACACCAACGTGTGGCTCGATTACTTCATTCCCTCACGACGTGGTCGTTCGGTGGCGATTGAGTTTTTACGCGATGCATGCACGGCGCAGGTGGATTTGCTGTATGCGGCGACATCGTCCAAAGATCTGTTCTATTTGATTTCAAGCGAACATAAGGCATGGTATCGGCGCGAGCATGGCTCACTATCCCAAGATGCCGCCGTGGCGGCGACATCACTTGCATGGGATTGCCTCGACGTGTTGTCGCAACTTGCCACGCCGGTACCCTGCGACCTGAGTGACATATGGATGGCGAGCAAGCAGCGTAATCTCCATAGCGATTACGAAGACGATTTAATCATTGCGGCAGCGATGCGCTCCCAAGCAGATTTACTGGTCACCAACGATGTCAAACTCTGTTCACACGCGCCTGTCGCAGCAATGAGCGTAGAAGACGCAAAGAATTACTTAGCAACGCTCTAACAATTTGAAGACCCCACAGGTTGAGCAAAAGTCAGCGAGAGCCTGCCGTTTGAGCCAAGGTGCCGTGAAATGAAAAGGCGCTGACCTTCTGGTCGCGCCTTTGAAATTGAACGGCAGATTGGCCAAACGGCGGGCTCGCAGCGTCGACCGGTCCGCCGTTCGTTAGAACGGCGGAACCCATGGGGCTCGCAGCGTCGAGGGGTTCCGGCGTTTGGTAAAACGGCGGAACAAGATTAGTGCTCGATCCAACAACGTAAAGTTTCGCCGGCCTGCAGGTGACGCAGATTCTCCGCGGCAATGTCGACGACGTTGTTGAGGGTGGCGGCTAGATGGAACCAGCCAGAGACGTGCGGTGTGATGAGCATGTTGGGCGCATCCCACAGCGGGCTTGTCGCGGGCAGGGGCTCGGGGTCGGTGACGTCGACCGCGGCGCCGGCGAGATGTCCCGACTCCAAGGCGGCAACCAAGTCGTCGGCGACCACAAGGTCGCCGCGGCCGCCGTTGGCAAAGAAGGCGCCCGGCTTCATCGCGGCGAAGAACTCGGCGTTCGCCAGGCCGCGGGTCTCGGGTGTGCTCGGCATAAAGGATGCGACGATGTCTGCCTCTGCCAGGCGCTCAGGTAGAGCGTCCATGCCGTCCATGTCCTCAAACACAATGGGGTAGACGAGTGGATGGCGCTTGATGCCGCGGACGTGCGCGCCCATGTTGCGGCAGAGCGTGGCAAAGTGGCCGCCAATGTCGCCCGCGCCCAGCACCAGCACGTTGGCATTTTTGAGCGAGGTAACCGGCCCCAAATCCTCCCAGCGATGCTCGCGCTGCAAGTCGTGATAGCCGGGCAGGCGCTTCATCATGGAAAGGACCATGGCAAACATGTGCTCGCTCACGGCCTGGCCGTAGGCGCCGATCGAGCAAGACAGCTTGGCTTCAGCCGGCACGGTGCCGGCGGCCAAGTAATCGTCATAGCCGGCGGTCTGCAATTGCAACAGCTGGAGATGCTCGCATGCCGTGAGCATGTCGGGGCCGATGTTGCCCAAGATCACGTCGGCATCGGCGACCTGCTCGCGCGTGGCGGCGTCGGAGCTCGTGTAGATAAAGTCCTCGCCCGGAGCGCTCGACTCAAGAATTGCGCGATGGCGGTCGTTGACGGGCAGCAAAACCAGGATATTCACAAGCAGTCCTCTCCGCTCGACCTGCCAAAAAGGGACAGGTTAATTTTGGCAGGTTTTATCAGGCAAAACGCTAAAGAACGCCGGGCTTCGCGATGGTTAACATATCCATCGCGAAGCCCGGCGCATCTACAGCTACCAGCTCAGCAGCTCGTAACCGTCCTCGGTCACCACGAGCTGTACCTCGCACTGGGCCGAATCGCTGCCGTCCTTGGTGCGCACGCACCAGCCGTCGCCCTTGCTGATTTTGATGTCGGGCGCTCCGGCATTGACCATGGGCTCGATGGTAAAGACCATGCCCGGAGCCATGATGGTGTCCACATCGGGCGCCTCGGTGGTAAAGCCCACAAACGGGTCCTCGTGGAACTCCTTGCCGATGCCGTGTCCGCCGTACTCGCGCACCACGCTAAAGCCGGCGTCCTCGACCGTCTTTTGCACGGCCTCGGCCATAACGGACAGCGGCAGCCATGGCTTGACGGCCGCCAGGCCCGCCTCCACGCTGGCGCGGGTGACGTCGACAAGACGCTGGCGCTCGGCAGAGACTTCGCCGATGCAGAACATGCGGCTCGAGTCGCTATAGTAGCTGTCCAAGATCGTGGAGCAGTCCACGTTGATGATATCGCCCTCGTGCAGCACGTCCGTATCGCAGGGGATGCCGTGACAGACGACGTCATTGATCGAGGTGCATACGCTCTTGGGGTAGCCCTCGTAGTTGAGGTCTGCCGGCGTGCCACCGTGTTCGACGGTGTAGTCGTAGATCATCTGGTCGATCTGGTTGGTGGTCATGCCCGCGGCGATGTGCTCGCCTACGTAGTCGAGCACGCCCACGTTGATGGCGGCGGAGCGCTTGATGCCCTCGATATCGGCGGGCGTCTTGTAGAGCGTGCGGGGCAGAACCTCCCAGCCCTCCTCCCACAGGCGCTCGAGGCGCTCGTCGAAGGCGCTGTGACATTTCTTATATTTTTTGCCGCTGCCGCACCAGCAAGCGTCGTTGCGGCCGGGTACGGGTCCTTTGTCATACATGGCTAACTTCCTTTCATCCGCAGCTAGTATAGCCCACCCATGCGTCCATAAAAGTTGCGGTGATATAGTTCCGATTTAAGCGGTTTAACAGCACAAATAGGAACTATATCACCGCAACTGATGGGGCGGGATGGCGGGCACTAGCTGCTGCGTGGTTTTGCTAGTAGCTCACCTGGCAGGGGATGCCGAGGGCTTGGACGCGCGCGGCAATGGCGTCGAGCACCTCGGGTGCCGCTTTAGCAAGGCCGGCGACCGGTGTCTCGCGCGCCACCGTGTAGATAGTCGCCTCCTGCGGGCGAATGCGCTCGAGCGCCGCGAGCCAAGGGCCAACGTACTCCTCGCCGGTGTTATCGAGAGACTTGCCTCGGTACTCGCCGCTCAAAAACATCGTCTGGATAATGACGTGGCCGTTAAAGCTCGCGAACGTCTCTATCTGGTGCTCTACATCGTAGGGGCCAACGGGCTGGTCGAGCAGCTGGATAAAAGCCGGGTCGACCGTATCGAGCTTGAGGATGTTGTCGTCGACCATCATGAGCGCATCGTGTACCTGGGGACGGTCGGCGCGCGTGCCGTTGGAAAGCACGGCAATCTTGGTGTTTGGGGCCAGCTGGTCGCGCAGCGCGATGGCACCGGCGATGGCCTGCGGAAACTCAGGTGCGGCGGTTGGTTCGCCGTTGCCGGCAAACGTGATTACATCGGGCAGCTCACCCTCGATTGCCATCTCGTGCAGCTTGGCCTCGAGTGCATCGAGCACCACGGCAGCCGTGTTATACGGCTCGTGGCAGGGACGCTCGGCGTTGAGACCGTTCTCGCAGTAGATGCAGTCGAACATGCAGATTTTGCCGCTCGCCGGCATCATGTTGACACCGAGCGAAAGGCCCAGGCGACGGCTGCGGACGGGCCCAAAGATGGGGCTGGCATTCAAAAACGTAGACATAGGCATATGCTCCTTGGGACAGTTGAGCTTAAGCATAGCATCGGCCTTCATGTGGGTTGCGGGTTTGGGCGCTGTTGTTTAGGCAGAAACCTTGCAATCGGGCGAGTTTTCGAAACCCTGTCATGAAAGGGTACGAGCTGGGTACAGTAGACGCATTCATGTACACACAAAATGACTCCATCTGACCAAGCCGCACCCCGGCACGGTCTGGTGGTGTTGACGATGGGAACACAACATGGAATTTACGGTCGAGAATGCGGGCACCACGATTGCCTGCCGCGAGTATGCCGGCCCGGTTGTATCGTCCGATGCACCCGCCTTGGTGTGCGTGCACGGCGCCTGCGTCGACGGTGTCTTTTTTGACGCCATCGCCCGCGAGCTCGCCTGTGACTATCGCGTCATTACCTACGACCGGCGCGGTTGCGGCGAGAGCGGCGACGCTGCAGACGGACGCTACGACCTCGCCGTCCAGGCCGCGGACCTGCAGGCCGTTATCGAGCATATTGGCACTCCGGCAAACGTGCTCGCGCACAGTGCCGGTACGTTGGTGGCCCTGGAGCTTCTCCGTGCAAACCCCGCCATAATCTCGCGTGCGATTCTGCATGAACCCGCCGTGACGGATGAGGGCGCCGGCCTGGGCGCGGCCCCGGTTTTGCTCGAGATGATCGCCGCGGGAAAGGTCTCCAGGGCATTACGGGCCTTCCTGGGCGCCATCGGCGATTCGGACCCTGAGGCCCCCAAGTTAACCGAGGCGGAAGCCAAGCATGCCCTGCGCAACGGCCGCAGTTTCATGGCAAACGAATACGGGATTACTATGACCTGCGTTCCCGATTGGGATAGCGTCCGTGCGTCGAAAACGGTGGCCGCCGTGCTCCTGGGCGAGCTCTCGATTGGCACGCCTCGCGAGGCGGGCACGAGGGTGGGGGCTGAGCTTTTGGACTGTCCGCTCGTAATGGTTCCCGGCGCGCACAACGGCCTGCGCGATCGTCCGGGAGCGGCTGCCCAGACTGTCCGTGGCATCCTGGGGCTCTAGCACCCGCAATAGCCAAAGCAGACTTCACCCGCAAACGTTTCGGCCGTGTTAACAAATGTGCTCAAAACCTCACGTCTGCGGCTTCAATCGCGCCGTCTGCCAACTCATAAAAATGTAACAGCATTCACGTGCTTACCTGCATCGACAAGGTGTTACCCTTGTAACATTTGGAACCCACCGCTACCATGCGAAACTATCGAAAGGGCCCCATATGCTCAATAATCACGAGGTCAATCTAACCGACGAGGAAGCTGCCGCCGAGGTCGCCTGTGTCGCGAAGACCTACCCCGTGGTACGTTTGCTGTCGGCCGATCAGATTAAGAGCGAGCCTAACTGCCTGCTCGCCGGTGATCGCTGCCCTTGTTTGCGCCAGGCAAGTCTTGAGGCCTTGACAGATTCCGATGAGGTGTCGGAGCAACTCCTCAACGATGGCGTTGAGTACCGCGCCCATCTGCGCCCTCTGAAGGTCGAGGGCGAGCCTCATGTCCTGCTGATGGTGCGTCCGATCGATGGGCAAGAGGCTGCAAAAGAGGACCTTGTCTACACCGACGTGCTGACGAGCGTGCATAATCGCCGATATTACGAGGAAAAGCTCCGTAGCGCCCGCATGAATGCCGGCGTTGCGATGATCGACCTTGATGATTTTAGGGTCTTCAACGATACGTGTGGCCGTCATGCCGGCGACCTTGCGCTCGGTGCCGTGGCGACAGCCATGCGCAGCGGAATCCGTTCGACTGACGAGCTTGTGCGCTATGGCTGCGACAAGTTTGTGGTTGTCATGCCCAATATTCCCTCCGATGACTTCACCCGTCGCCTGCATCAGGTGTCCGATGCCGTTCGTTCCACGATTATTCCGGGCCATGAGTACGTGAGCTTGACGGCATGTGTTGGTGGCGTTCGCATTCATGACGAGACGGTCGATGAGGGCGTTGGCCGCGCTGTCCAGTTATTGAGCCGCGCTAAGGCAAAAGCCGGTACGGTCGTGACCGATGCCGATTCCATCGAGGCCTTCCAAAGCGAAAAGCCTTTGGTACTTATTGTCGATGACTCCGAGATGAACCGAGTCATTCTCAGCGAGATGCTCAAGGACGAGTATTGCATCCTCGAGGCCGACAACGGTCGTACGGCGCTCGACATGGTCGACCGCTATGGTGATGAGTTGTCGCTCGTGCTGCTGGATATTGTCATGCCGGGCATAAGCGGCTTTGAGGTGCTGGCCGGTCTGTCGCGCCGATCGGTTAGTGACAATCTGCCTGTCATCATGATTTCGAGCGAAGATTCCGATGATATGGTTCTGCGCGCGTACGAGCTGGGCGCCTCGGACTATATCAACCGCCCGTTTGACTCCCGTGTCGTGCGCCGCCGTGTAAGCAACACCATCCGCCTATACGCCAAACAGCGCCGCCTGACGAGCCTGCTGTCCCAGCAGTACAACGAGCGTGTCAAGAACAGTCGCATGCTCATCGACATCATGGCTGGCGTCATGGAGCTTCGCAACGGCGAGAGCGGCAGGCACGTTACGAACATCGAAAAGCTGACCGAGCTGCTGCTTGGCTGTCTGGTCCAGCGTAGCGACACCATTTCCCTTGACAATGAGGAGCGCTCCACGATTGCCCTGGCTTCGGCGCTGCACGATATCGGCAAGATGTCGATTGACGATGCGATTCTCAACAAACCCGGGCGCCTTACGCCCGAGGAGTTCGAGATTATGAAGACGCATACCACAATCGGCGCCGACATGCTGCTTGAGCTGGGTAGCCATCACGCCGGCAATGCGCTTATGGAATATGCGTACCAGATTGCGCGTTGGCATCACGAGCGCTGGGACGGCAAGGGTTATCCCGATGGCCTTAAGGGCGACGAAATTCCCATTGCCGCACAGGTGGTTTCGGTGGCCGACGTGTACGATGCTCTGACGAGCGTGCGCGTGTACAAGGACGCTATCCCGCACAAGGAGGCAATTCAGATGATCCTGGACGGTAAGTGCGGCACCTTTAACCCGCTGCTGCTCGATTGTCTGCTCGAGGTGCAAGACCAAATTGCCGAGACGTTGGCACGCCCCGCTGACGTCGTCGCGTTTCCCACGATTTAGTTTGACCAAAGGAGTTTTTAATCCATGATTTCCATGCGTGAGGCGTATGAGAAGATCGGCGCCAATTATGATGACGCGTGCGCTCGGCTGATGGGCGAGGAAATGCTCGCCCGCTTTGCCCTCAAGTTTTTGGATGACGAGAATATGGACAAGCTGGAGGCCGCCATGGCGGCGGGAGACGCCGAAGGTGCGTTTATGGCAGCGCACACGCTCAAGGGCGTGAGTCAGAACCTGGGATTCGATAATCTGTACGAGCCTGCGGTCGTGGTAACCGAAGCGCTGCGTGGCGCCGATGCCGTTGACGGCGCTCGCGAGGGAATGCATGCGCTGCAGCAGCAATATGCGGCTACGATGTCGGCCCTGCGCGAGGCGGCCGAATAAGAGCTTGCGAGCCTTGGGCTGTGTGCCTGTCGCGTATAGGCAAAAGGGCGCCCCGTCGGACCATGTGGCCGGCGGGGCGCCCTTATCTGTTATGCGGTTCGCGAACTAGCGGGCCTGCCTTACCTTGGCCGCCGCCTCGACAAACGACTTCCACAGGTTAAAGTCGGTCTCGAGCGTCTGCCAGGTGTACTCGGGATGCCATTGCACACCCAGACAGAACGGCTGGCCTTCGACTTCGATGCACTCGGGAACGCCGTCGGTTGCCTTGGCGACCAAGCGCGTGCTCTTACCCAGACGATCGACGCAGCAGTGATGTGCCGAGTTGGTCTGGATCAGCCTGTGCCCGCCAACCGCGCGCTCCAGCAGCGAGCCCGGCACAACCTCGACGGGGTGCACGGGGTCGTTGAGCACGTGGGTGTGGCGCCACTGCGTGCTACCCTCGCGCGCGCCCAGGCTCGGCACGTCCATGCACAGGGTGCCACCGGTGGCGACATTGAGCAACTGCGTGCCGCGGCAGGTGGTAAAGAGCGGCTTCTTGGCGCGAAGTACCTCGTTAACCAGCTTAAACTCAAAACGGTCGCGAATCTCGCAGCACAGCGTGGGGTCGTAAGGACGCTCGTCGCCCCAGCGCTTGGGGTTGACGTCCGGGCCGCCAGGAATGGCGATGCCGTCGGCGATATCGACGTAATGACGGATAACCTCAATGTCCTCGGTGATGGACATCTGCAGCGGCAGGCCGCCGGCGGCAAGAATGGCATCGACAAATACGCTCGCAATCTCCTCGTTGGGGGAGAGCGTCTCGCTCAAATAGGGCTTCGCTTCTTCCCAGCGTGGTGCTACCAGGATAAGCGGGCGGTCAGCAGGATCGACGTCGACGTGCGGAGTGTAGGACGATGAGGTGCGGGTTCCGATCATGGGTGCGGCTTTCGAATCCGGGTGGACATGGCACAGGGGTGGCGCGGGACAAACGTTACTGATGAATTTGCCCGCGTGGCAATTGGGCTAGTGGC
>ENA-OQKA01000080-OQKA01000080.1-human-gut-metagenome-genome-assembly--contig:-NODE-80-length-30074-cov-6.046983_pt1 | contig 30074 bp, 19 predicted proteins | sample MGYA00242644_ERZ504789 | MGnify/ENA primary metagenome ERZ504789 (study PRJEB26092, sample SAMD00036423) | human gut metagenome | host: Homo sapiens | study: EMG produced TPA metagenomics assembly of...
TGGAGCAGGAAATCTGTCAGCAAAAGAAAAGTCAATCCTGGATCGCTGTGCTGCAGATGTGTACCGGGATTATATCCGAAGTGGTTATACCGGAGAAGTTCCGACATTGAAAGATATGTACCGACAGTTGATGTTACAGCCGGAAGAAGAGGCAAGGGGACTTGCACTGTCATCCGAACTTTTTATCAATGGAAGCCTGAACACCTTTGCACAGCCGACCAATGTGAATAAGAAGAACAGGATCATGGATTATGATATCCGGGAACTGGGGGAACAGCTTATGCCACTGGGAATGCTGGTTACCTTAGACAGTATTTTCAACAGGGTAATTCAGAACTGGAAAGAAGGAAAAACGACATGGATATTTGCCGATGAGTTCTATCTGTTATTCCGCTATGAATACAGTGCAAATTTCTTCTACCGACTGTACAAGAGAATCAGAAAATACAATGGATTCGTGACAGGTTTAACCCAAAATGTTGAGGAACTTCTGAAATCGGACACTGCAAGACTGATGTTGGCAAACAGTGAGTTTTTGATTCTTTTGAATCAGGCAAGTACAGACAGGGAAGAATTGGCAGCTCTTTTGAATATTTCCGAAAACCAACTGTCCTATATTACAAATGTATCGGTTGGCAGTGGCCTAATCCGTTGCTCTGGGAATATCGTACCATTTGAGAATACGTTCCCAAAGAATACAGACCTTTATAAACTAATGACAACAAAACCGGGAGAATCATAATGAAGAAAAAAGAAGAAGTAACGATAACTTTTTATGCTGCAGAGTGCGGTGAGTTCCATGATTTAGGAGAATATACAAAATGCAGAACGCTGGAAGAGGCATATAAAAAGTACCAGAAATATTGTAGAACATCTGCCAATATGTGTCCGGCTATTGAGTTTTCTATTCATGATCCAGAATCAATTTATTCAGACATGGAATATCCATTACCGTTGTCATCAAAAGACAGGGGAGACTTGGAACTTGTGCCATATTACAACGAACATCCACTGGTAAATGAGGCAATCAGACAGGTGGAGCAGTTGCAGAAACAGCAGGAAAAAAAGAAACATCGGGATGTTGCCCGATGAGATAAGAGATACGGAAAGAGGGTGACCGGATGAAAGATATCAAGGAACGGGTAAGGGATAAGAATCCGAAGATTCGAAATCCGGCTGCCCGACTTCCGAAAGAACTGGTTCGCTCAGCGGTTCTGGAAGCAAAAGAAAAGCCAAGGGAACTACATGAAAAAAGCAGTGGGCAGTCAGAATCCCCAACACAGTATGGAACTGAAAAAATAGAATCCGTACAGTACAGAGCGGCGAGTGTGGCAGGAAAAAGTATAGGGAAAACCACATATCAAGGTGGAAAAAAACTTGCTGGAGTGACCTACAGGAAGATAAAGGAAAGAAAAAGCAGACAGGAAGAAGCGAAAGCTGCCGAAGAAGCAATGGAGCAGGGGGCAGAAAGCGGAAAGAAATTAATCAAGCTGAAACCGGAGCAGGCAGCACTTGCCAAGGAGAATGGTAAACGGCAGGTGAAAGCAGCACCGAGAGTGGTAAAAGTATCCGGTCTGTCTCAAGAAAAATAAAGACACAGGCATCCATGCAGAAACAGCAGATGGAAAAAAGTCTTCAGGCGATGCAGAAAGCAAGAGCAGCCCAGATGGCAAGAAAGTCAGCACAGGCATCGGCAGAAAGTGGAAAAGCAGTCCTTCAGGTAACTGGAAAGGGTTCAAAGTTATCCGTACAGGGAATTACAGCAGCGATTCAAAAAGGGGTAGTAGCTCTTGAAAAAATGGGAAAATGGATTGCTGCCGGAGGTAGTGCATTTCTTCTGGTATTTATTCTGATTGTGGGAATCATTGCAGGAGCAGCTTTCAGCAGTAATTCGGAAAGCTCCGAATCCCTAAGTGAAGAAGTGCTTGCGTATACTTCTGTGATACAGCAGTATGCATCCCAATACGGCATTCCGGAATATGTGTCTGCGATACAGGCCATCATGATGCAGGAATCTGGAGGCAGGGGAACAGACCCGATGCAGTGTTCGGAAAGTCCATATAATACAAGATTCCCACACACTCCTGGTTCTATTACTGATCCGGATTATTCGATAGAGGTTGGAGTACAGACCTTTGCAGACTGTATCAGACAGGCAGGATGCAGCAGTCCACAGGATCTGGACAAGCTGAAACTTGCATGGCAGGGATATAACTATGGAAATGGCTACATAGGATGGGCATTGCAAAGAGGCGGTTATACAGAAGCCAATGCATTGCAGTTTTCACAGGAACAGGCAGCTTCGCATGGATGGAGCAGTTACGGAGATCCCCAATACGTTCCCCATGTGATGCGGTATTATTCCGGTGGCAGCCTGTTTGCTGGTTTGTTTGGTAATCAGCAGATTGTGTCGGTTGCAATGGGGCAGCTTGGAAACAGTGGCGGTCAGAAGTTCTGGAGCTGGTACGGATTTGACAGTCGGGTAGAATGGTGTGCCTGTTTTGTAAGCTGGTGTGCGGATCAGAGCGGTCTGATTGCAAGTGGGAATGTTCCTAAATTCTCATTGTGCAGTGATGGAGTGTCCTGGTTTCAGGGAAAGAATAAGTGGCAGAGTGGCGGAACAACTCCGACAGCTGGAATGATCATCTTTTTTGACTGGGATCATGATGGAACATCGGATCATGTAGGAATAGTAGAAAAGTGTGAAGGTGGAAGAGTTTACACGATTGAGGGAAATTCCAGTGATCAGGTACGGCAGAGAAATTATGCAGTAGATTACAGTTCTATAATGGGATATGGGGTGATAAATTGATGGTTTCTTTCATAATTTGTTAAGGATTTTATAAGGGAGTTAATGAATTCTTTGGAAAATAGTCACAAAATAGGCACAGTTGATTGATAAATTGTTATTGTAACTTTTAGTGATAGACATATAAAGAGTTAGAAATCTTTATAATTGACTTGAATTAGGAGGTAGTGAATATGAGTGATCAGAATGTAAAAGCAGCACAAAAATATTTAAATGCGATGTTTGGTGGACATAAGGATTGGGTAAAACTGGATGAAGATGGAAAGACCGGAACAGCCGTGATGCAGGGAATCATTCGTGCATTTCAGATTCAGAATGGAATCTCAACGATTACAGGAACGGTTGGACCACTTACTATTAATACCATGAAGAAGTTAGCCATTATTACAAAAATGGATCCGAATGATACTCCGCAGGTTAATGTATGCTTGATTCAGTGTGCTCTGTTTTGCAAAGGATATGCTGCTGGAGGAATTACTGGAATTTATTATACATCAGGAGTAAATGCAGTTAAAAAGATGCAGGAAAATGCAGGACTGGAAGTTACGGGCAAAATTGATTGGAAAGTTTGGTCTGGATTGTTATCCCTAAACTGGTTTACAAAGGTTTCTGGTGGGGATTCCAATATTGTTCTTATTCAACAGCAATTAAATAGTGACTGGTCAGATGTTATTGGTGTTGGACCTTGTGATGGAATTGCCTCAAGACAGACAATTTTGTCTTTAGTTGGTGCATTGCAGGCGGCTGAAGGAGTTACAACTGAATTAATTACAGATTTGAATTCAGTTAATTTTGGCGATGCAACAACAAATGCGTTTCCGGGTACATTACAGAACGGACAGAACTCGACGAAATATGTTCCATTTAATAAGATTGCTCAATACGGACTATATTTTAACGGATATAATCCGGGAAGATTCGATGGCGTGTTTGATTCGACTACAGAGTCAAAGGTGTCAGAATTTCAGGAGTTTTATGGTCTGACAGGAATTGGACTTGTAACAAAAGGAAAAGTAAATGTTTCTACTATGAAATCATTGCTTACGAGTAAAGGCGATACAAACAGGGCAGCAAAAGCGTGTGACTGTGCAACAGTATTAAATAAACAACAGGCATTAGATATAAAAAATGCAGGGTATACTCATGTAGGACGTTATCTGACAGGTTCTGTTGGAAAAGAACATACACCGAAATATTTGACATCAACAGAAGTGAAAAACATTGAAAATGCAGGATTATCGGTATTCCCGATATATCAGGATGGAGGATATGAATTAAACTATTTTAAGGATCCGTCCCAGGGAAGTGTTGATGCACAGACAGCAATTTTAGCAGCCGAGAGAATCGGTATACCAAGTGGAACGACTATATACTTTGCAGTGGATTTTGATTGTTATTCATATCAGATTGATACATTTATTATACCTTATTTTGAACAGATTCACATGATCTTTTTCAGTTCGACAAATGATAAAAATTATAAAGTCGGCATTTATGCACCAAGATATGTATGTACTAAAGTTTATGAAGCAGGATTGGCAAGTAAATCATTTGTGGCAGATATGTCAACTGGATTTAGCTGTAATTTGGGATATTCGATGCCGAAGAACTGGGCATTTGATCAATTTTGTGAGTTGAACTCATTTTCTTCATCACCTTCGTTCCCACTGGATAAAGATGCATATTCAGGGAGAGATACTGGATTTAAAAAGTTCGATGCCGTATCGACAAAAACAGATGAGGAAATAGCGCAAGAAAATCTTCGGGCAAAGGTAAAAATAGCACGAAATCAATATGTCTATAATGTAATGGAGCCGCTTGGTTATCTGAATAAAATTATGGATGTGGGTGTGGAGTATGATAAGGAAATTTCACTGGGAACAATGATGAGTCCTCAAGGAGCAATTGATATTTCTACTAAAATATCCACATCGCTTGAAAGTTCAACTGGTAAAATTTATAATATAAAAGTGGATATAGGAAATGATGGAGAATTGACACAAACTTGCAAAAATCAAATTATGGAGATTTCATCAAATTTATCAGATACAGGTATAGAGGGAGCAGATAACTTTGGAAATACGATAGAAAAAATTGCTTTATCGGTTAAATCTGGTAATATTGCTTTTGAAATAAATAATGTTTTTGCCAATAGTGTAGAGTTTTCCATTGTATTTAGTACATCAGATTTGCTGCCAGAAGAGGAAAAAGAGTGGACAATATCGGTTGCTTTGATTTTTACAATGACATTAAATTCTAATAGTGGTCTTGAATTTAATGTTGTAGAATTCACAAAAGAGCATAGTAATATACTGGCAGGAGCCGTAATATTAGTTCTTGCGGGTGCATTAGTTGTAAATGCAATTCCGTCAATTATTGCTTTATTTTCAGCTGGAGCAGGTACTGTTTTTGGTTTGTTGATTCAAGCGCTGTAAATTGTAAAAGAATAAAAGAGACAATGGCCAGAGGTTCGATTTTATAAAGAGGACCTCTGGCAAAAGGGGGATTAAGAAGAATGCATATTAAATCAATTGTGTCAGATGAGGATAGGGAAGAATTAGAAAGAATGCTTTCGCTTGGGTTTATAATTCCTAATCAATTATTTAAAACAAGACAGAAAAGTAGAATGATTATCTATATTTTTACACCTGTAGAATTTTTACTGTCGATTAATTGTTATCTGTCGGAAAGTTATTTGATGTTTGGAATAGGGATTGGAACTTGTGTGGCTTGTGTGGCTTGGATTATTTGGTATCAAATGATTGGTAAAAATTTTGAAAAAAATGTTCATGAATTTGTCTGGGGTAGATCAGGATATGAAACGGTGGATATCGATGAAAACGCAATTAAAATAGATGAAGATCAAATTTATGAATTTAAAAATATTGATAGAATGTTCTTATATAAAAACTTCTTTTTTTTCATAACAAATGAAAAGAAAATATTTATATTTAAAACGACAGATATGGAGTCGGATGAACTTATAAAAATTATTAAAACAACAGGGATTTTATTTGAAAAAAAAGAAAAACCATTTAATATTTATAAGTATTGTAAAAAAGGAAAAAGTTTTTAAAAATAAGCAGAGGATGGTGGATTTATCATCCTTTTAGAGAAGAGCATGTATTTTAAAGGGAATCTGGTTTTGCAGGTTCCCTTTTTGCCATCAAAAACGTTGATGTTTTATCAAATGACGCTAAAAATAAAAAGAATAATGCAGGGGGTGACATTATTAGTTATCGCTGTAATATTTGGATAAAATATAAATAAAACATAAAAAATATAAATAAATTATAAAATGGCGACAGTTTTTTCTTGTTCAAGTGTTTATTATATAGAGGACAAAATAAGACAGCAAAGGAAGTGGTGCTGTTGCATCGGAAAAATGACACAAAATTAGTGATGTCCATTCGGGAAAAGAATTGAAGGGGATTCTTTTCCCCATTTGTCGTGTTACGAAAGACTGAGGGTAAGAAAATATGCTAGAACTTGCAATCTGTGATGATGACATCATCCTATGTAATTGGTTAGAACAGAAGCTGCTCCATTATGGGAAAGCGAATGACTGTCAGATATCTATAGAAATATACTATTCTGCGGAGCAGCTTCTTAACAGGCTGGAAGAAGAATCCTACGATATGTTATTCCTTGATATTTGTCTGGAACATGAGAATGGAATTGATATCGGAACGGAGATACGAAAGAAAAATTATGGAAAAGAACTGCGGATTACCTATATTTCAACATATCAGGAATATGCTATGAAATTATTCCGTATTCATCCATTTGATTTTCTTGTAAAGCCAATCCGAGAGGAAGAACTTTTCCGGGTGATAGGTGAATTACGGGAACTGTTAAAAGAACGGAAGAAAATATTTGAATATACGGATACAAAAGGAATCCACAAGATTTCTTATGACAAGATCCTGTATTTTTATAGTCTGGGAAAAAGAGTACATATCGTGACATCGGAAAAAGAATATGAATATCGAGGAAAATTAAAGGATGTAGCGGATGTAACAGAAGAAGATTTCTTACTGATTCACAAGTCCTATCTCATCAATATGGAACACGTGGAGCATTACGAATATGACAACGTGGTTATGAAAGACAAGACACGTCTCAGTATCAGTAAAGCAAATCGCAAGAAGGTCAGGGAAAGACTATTACAAACGGAGAAGAAAAGATTATGAATATCCATTTGATCACTTATCTGACAAGTAAATTATTCTGGATTTATACTGTGTTCCGTTACAATACCATCCTGTATCCAAAAAATGAGGATACACAAAAGCTATTTGCATATTTTTGTGCATATCTGCTTTCATGCTGGGGAAGCATGCAGTGGGGAACGATGTACGGAGATCTGATCTTTGAGCTGATAGCTCTGTTAATTATAACAGTGGCATATCAGGCAGACTGGCAACATCATGTCTGGAATACACTTATGGTATATATTATGGGAATTTTATGTGATGGGATTCCAATCGTGTTCTTTCAACGGTATGCGGTAGCAAGAAATCCGGTGCATCATCACATGGGACCGGGAACTATTGTAATGGGAAATTTTATATTCTTTTTACTGGAAGTCATTATTGAAAGAAAAGTAGGTGTAAAGAGAAGTTATTATATAAAGAACCGTCATTGGCTTGCTATGCTTTCTGTCCCGGTGATCAGCATTTATAGTCTGTATCAGGATATTGCTGCCAGACAGAAGAGGTGTGCGGTCTACGATTGTATTATTCTTACTGTTTATCAATGTGTTTATTTTCTATCTGCACGATGAGGTTCAGAAAAGTTATATTGAAACAGCAAAACAGGAAGAGATGAAAATTCAGATGAGCCAGTATGCAAAAGAACTGGAGATGATGATGAAATCACAGGACAGGCTGAATAAGATACATCATGATTACAAGCACCATCTTACAACAATAGGGGCAATGGCAAAAACGGGAGGAAATGAAGAGATTCTATCGTATCTGAAACAAATGGAGAATATAGCCGGAACAGCCTTATGTCATCATTTATATACAGAAAACCGTAATATGAATAATCTGCTGAATTATATTTTGGAAGATTCGAAATCAGTAATTGAAAATCCGGAGATTTCTGTAGAAATACCGAATCATATAGGGGAAGAATTATTTGATATAAGTATAATAGTGGGAAATCTTATGGATAATGCTATTCGTGGGACAGCAGCTTCAGATGAAAGGAGATTATCGTTTCAGATGTATTATGGAAAAGGAATCATGAATATCCAGATTGAGAATAGCATAAAAGATACACCAAAAGTGCGGAATGGAATTTATCTGACAACGAAAAGCAGGAAAGAAGGACATGGAATAGGATTACAAAATGTGAAACTCGTAGTAGAAAAATATCATGGTCAGATGGAGATCTGCCATACGGAGAAATCCTTTCAAGTGAAAATATTATTATATATGAAATTAGATGAAAAATAGTAAGGCGATGGTGTCTTACTATTTTTTTCGACCGATTTCGTCTATTTTTGCCACCTCAAGGGGCATTTTTACCATTTATGAAAATTTTGTGATTTTTTAGATTATAGTAGTGCCAAAGTCAGAAAAAAGGAGGGTAGCGGTTATTTTGTAAAGGAATTATAGAAAAAGATTACAAGAGGGAGAAAGAGACTATGAAGAGATTTCGAAAGTCGGCTATAGCCTTAGTACTTGCACTCCTGATGGCACTACAGGGAACAGAGCCTATTTTTGTACAGGCAAAAGAGGCCATTGAGGATGTACAGAAGAATGCAGATTTCTCCAGACCAGAGGCTTTGACGGAAGAGGAAGCAGGGATTACAGATTCCACATCTGGAGAACAAGATAAGAGTCAGCAGTCTGATGCGGACGTACAAAATGAAACGACGCCATCAGAAGATACAGAGACGCAGGAAGAACAGACAACTCCAGCGGAAGAAACAGAAGAAAATCCGCAGGAAAAAGAAGTGGAGTTGAAAGAACCACAGGATTACTATCCGATTCCAGAAGAACCGGAAGGTGAACTGATTGATTATGATGCCATTTCCAAGACTTATAAGACAGGGGACAAGCAGTATACAACCGTTTATGGAGGTTATGTCGGAACTTATAAGAATGAGGATGGAGATACCGAGCTGGTTGATAATACACTTGTAAAACCAGAAGAAGCAGATACTCCGGCATCCGAAGAAGCACAGGAAGCCAGCAGTGTAGTGGCAACTGAAGAAAAGGAAGAGAAAACAGAAGTTTATCAGAACAAGGCAAACGATTATGCTATCCTTCTTCCGGAACAGATGTCAGAAGAGAATGGTGTAACGATTGAAAATGGAAAGACCAGAATCGGGATCATTCCGGTAGATGGAGATTATACACATTCCGTTATTAAAGACAATGCGATCCTTTATAATGAAGTTTACGAGGGCGCAGATGTTCAGTATACAGTACTGGATTCCAGCATTAAGGAAGATATCGTACTTCAGCAGCCAACAGACAGGGAAGTCTATGAATACGAGCTGCAGATTCCGGGGTATCAGGCAGAAGTAAAAGACAATCAGGTCTATATCTATCCGGAAGGGAAGACAATCAAAGATGCGAAGTATCTTCTGGAGACGCCATCAATGGAAGATGCTGCCGGGGAAATCAGTTTCCTGATCACATTGGAACTTCGGGAAGAAGATGGAAAAACAATCCTGACCGTAAAACCAGATAGGGATTGGCTTTCGGCAGAAGAACGTCAGTATCCGGTCAGGATCGATCCGACACCAGTAGAGATTCAGAAGAGTTCCTTTAACATGATCGGTGTGGAAGAGGGAAGTCCTACCAGTCAGATTGGTGACAACAATTATCCGTATGTCGGATTTGATGATGGTATTAAGTCTGGGAACCTTGCAGGATTTGGTACTGCACACCAGAACTGCCGGACTTATATCAAAGTAAATTCAAATTTTAGTCAGATTCCGAAAGATTCCAAAATTGACAGTGCAACATTTGCAGTCAGTCAGAAAACTGCATACAGTGGTGGTGCATCCCAGTTTGGACTTTATCGTGTAGATCAGTCGTGGAACACCTCCATCACATGGAAAACAAAACCAGTAAATCTTACGTTTCAGGATGTACAGAATGCAAGTACCAGCAGGAACAGCTATATCAATTATGACGTCAAAGATCTGGTCAATGACTGGGTGCAGGGAACTCATGCGAATAACGGATTTGCACTGGTAGCCATTGCCGAGGCAAATAACCTTGGAGCTTCTATGCAGTGTGAGGTACTGAATAACAGGGCATCCGTTTATGGACCGAAACTCAGCATCCAGTGGTCACCGGCTGAAGATCCATATCTGCGAGATATGTCACTGGATGAAACAACGATCCTGCTTCGCCCGATGACAGAAAAGAATACAAATGGAAAGCTGAAGTTTGATGCCGTATTTGCAGACGGAATTGCAAAGAGCAAATCTACAGTAGAATATTATCTGCTTCCAGATGAGGAAAATGAAGAACATCACGAAACAGATGCAAAACCATTGTATTCCTATCCAGACAGTACTGAATACAATAAGCAGTTCCCGGAGGCGAATAAGTATTACAGCAAAGATTCCAACTGGCAGAGTGCACTGTATTCAGGGCTGACGAAGGACAAGCTTTATAAGATCAAAGCAAAAGCATCGAAAGAGATTGATGGAAAGCTGGAAACAGGAAAAGAAGTGACCAGTGACAGCTTTGTGATCTATGAAGTGAAGCAGTTTGATACATTCCCGAAGATTGCAAAATATTATGGTGTTCCGCTTAAGAACATTATGAAAGACAATCAGGTTATGGACGCACTGGTAGTCGCAAATAACACGATCTTTATCCGTAACCCACAGACAAATGTTCCATATAGTCCTGCACCGCTTACCGATCAGGATAAGATGCGGATTGACGGAGCATTGATGGGAAGAGGCCTGCACTGTGAATTTGGATTTGAACCAGTCAACTTAAATACTGGTAACTTCTACATGGATCAGTCCGATGCGACGATGAATGAACTGAATGGAGAATTCTCCATTACAAGAAGCTACAATTCCAAAGGAACAGACCAGCATTCCATGTTCGGACGTGGATGGAGCTTTAACTATGACCAGTCACTTTCTCAAATGGAGGACGGAAGTCTTCTGTATATGAGAGGGGACGGAAGTTATCTGATCTTTGATAAGAATGAAGATGGAAGCTACACTGCTCCGGATGGTTATGTATATGATTTAAAAGCAGTCAGCTATAAAGATACAGACCATGACTACATCGGATGGGAACTGACAGATGCGGATCAGAGCGTCTGGTCATTTGATAAATATGGAATTTTACGTTATGTAACGGATGTGAATGGATTTAAGACAGTATTAGATTATGACGATGATTATAATCTGAGTAAGATTACAACACCATCCGGAAAAACATTCGGGGTAAAACAGGATAAATTCGGGCATATCAAGGAACTGTCTCTTCCAGATGGTGGAAAAGTTTCTTACAAATATGATGAGCAGGGAAATCTGATATCTGTAACAGATCCGAATGGAACAACAAAAGAGTACAAATATGATGATGACAGCCGTATGACAAGCTGGAAAGATGAGAATGGCAATACGGTTGTAAAGAATACTTACGATAAAGAAGGAAGAGTTGTAGAGCAGACTGATGCAGAAAAAGGAACGGCAACTTTCAAGTACGGAAAGAGTTCTACTACAACAACGGATAACGAAGGAAATAAGACCGTTTATCATTATGATGATCAGTACCGCACAACATCCATTGAATATCCGGATGGAACAACCTGTGAAAAGACTTATAATGCAGAGAATCAGCTTGCTTCCGAAACGACAGCAGCCGGAACAAAAACTTACACTTATGATACATTTGGCAATGTAGCAACGGAGACAAGAGAGGATGGAAAGACAGCCTCTTATACTTATAATGAGCAGAATAAGCTGACCAGTGCAACTGGATATAACGGAGCAACGGTTACTTACAGTTATGACGGTAATGGAAATATGGTCACATCTACAAAACCGGATGGAACAGCCATTACCTATACTTACGATGACAAACATCGTATGGTATCCCAGACAGACGGCAGAGGTGTCACAACAACGTATTCGTATGACGGACCGAACATGACCGGATATGTGGATGGAAATGGAGCAGCATGGGGATTCACGTATGACGCGATGAATCGTGCAGTTACCATGACAGATCCACTTGGAAATGTAACCTCGAACAGTTACGATGCGAATGGCAATCTGACTTCCAAGACAGCAGCCGATGGCGGTGTGACCGCTTATACGCTGGATGGTGTGGGAAATATTACAGCAAGTACTGACGCACTGGGGAATACCACCACTTATACTTATGATAAGATGTACAACATGACCAGTGGTACAGATCCGAAAGGAAATCAGATCAGCTACGTTTATGATAAGAATTATCAGCAGGTCAAAGCAACCGATGCAAAAGGAAATACAATTACTTATAAGTATGACAGCATGGGACGTGTCATAGAAGAGAGTAATAAAGATTTTGGAACAAAGCTCTATGAATATGACAAAGCAGGAAATCTGAAAAAATATACCGATGGAAATGGAAATGCAACCGTATCCAAGTTTGATTCTCTTGGACAGGTGCTTCAGTCCAAAGATGCAGTTGGTAATATAACCAAATATGAATATGACGCATTAGGAAATGAAACCAAGATTACTTATGGAGATGGAAGCAGCCATTCCAAGGAATATGATAACTGCGGAAGACTCGCTAAAGAGACAGATGAATTAGGTGCAGTTACCACTTATACTTATGATGCGGCAGACAATCTGGTATCAAAATCAGATGACAGTGGAAGAACCTGGACTTATACCTACGATAATACAGGAAACCGCTTAAGTGAAACCAACCCAGAAGGTGGAACTACCACATATACTTATGATAAAGCAGGAAATCTGGTATCTTCTACCGATGAAGAGGGAAGAACAGATACTTATGCTTACGACAAGGCAGGAAATCTGACTACATCCAAAGATGCCCTTGGATATACCGTATCCATGAAGTATGACTTAAATGGAAATCTGGTATCCTCTACCGATGAAAATGGAAATACCAGTACCATGACTTACGATGGTAATGGAAACATGACATCGGTAAGCGATGCAAAGGGCAACATTACAGCAATGAAATATGATTCCACCGACAATCTGGAACAGACGGTGGATGCCCTGAAAGGAAAGACCACTTACGAATACGATTCACAGGGCAACAGCACAAAGATGACAGATGCCCTCGGCAATGCGTATAGTTATGTGTATGATAAAGAGGGAAATAACACATCCATAATACTGCCGACAGGGGACAAGGTGCTGATGGAGTACGATGCCATCGGACAGCTTGTAAAATGTACGGATGCACAGGGACTCGTAATTACCTATCAATATGACGGAGCAGGCAACCTGATCCATTCCTCCGACAATGGTGGAAACAGTATGGATTATACTTATGATGGTGCCGGAAATGTACTGACACAGACCGATGAACTTGGCAGGACAGCAACATACAAGTACGATCAGTACGGCAGACTCCTGAAACTTACTGAAGCAGACGGAAGTATCACATCTTATGAATATGATGTTATGGACCGCATTACAGCGGTAACGGATGCGGAAGGTCATAAAACAACCTTTACCTACGATAAAGTCGGCAACCAGTTATCCATGACAGAAGAAGAGGAAGCCACATATAAATACGCTTACGATAAGAAAGACCGGGTTATTTCTCAGACAAATCCACTGGGAGCATCCAGCACCTTTAAGTATGACGGAAATGATAATGTGACGGAATCTGTCGATGAAAACGGTACGGTTACCAAGTATGCTTACGATAAAAATGACAATCTCGTATCCCAGACAGACGGAAATGGAAATACGACAACCTACCAGTATGATGAACTGGACCGCAAGATCGGTGAGACTTCTCCGTTAAAAGAAACAAATGAATACCGTTATGATGCCATTGGAAATCTTACCAAATCAAAAGATCCGATGGGACTCATTACCGAATACAAATATGACAGCCTGAGTAACATGACGGAACAGATTTCTCCAAAGGGAGCAGTTACCAAATATGATTACGACAAGCATGGCAATGTCATTTCTGTAACGGATGCAAAGGGAAATGAGACACAGTACAGTGTTGACCTGAATGACAATGTCACAAAGATGACACAGGCGAATGGTGGAGAGTATACCTATAGTTATGATAAAGCCGGACGTCTGAAGAGTATGACCAGTCCACTGGGTTATACTAAAAATTTCTCTTATGATAAAGTGGACAACGTGGTAAAAGAAAGCGACAGCTTAAAGAGTACCACTACTTATACTTACGATAAGCTCCATAACATGAAGTCTTCTACCAATGCACTGGATGGAACAACCAGCTTTTCTTATGATAAGTATGGCAATCTGGTGAAGGAGACAGATCCGCTTGGACGGAGCAATACCTACAGTTATGACCTGGCAGGTCAGATGACTTCTGCAGCTGATCCGCTTGGTAAGATAACTGCTTACACTTACGACCCGGCAGGAAATATTACTGAGATCACCAAACCGGGTGGAAGAAAGACCAGCTATGGATATGATAAGAATTATAATGTTACATCTGTAACAGATCCGATGGGCTATGTTGCAAAGACAGTCTACGATAAAGACAACCGTGTAACAGAAGAGACCGATGCACTGGGGCAGAAGGAATCCTATACCTATGATAAGGACAGCAGGGTAACTTCTATTACAGACAAGCGTGGATTCACAACGGGATTTGATTACGATGCACATGGGAATATTCAGGTTGTTACAGATAAGACCGGATTAAAGAGCCATCTGGAATATGACAAGAATGACAACCTGACCAAAGTAACTGATGCCCTTGGCGGTGTAACAACTTATGGTTACGACAACATGGATAACCTGGTGACCTTCACCAATGCAGCAAATAAGACAACGAATTATACTTATGACTTAGAAGGCAACCTGACATCCATCAAAGATCCGGCAGGAAGAACGGAGAAATTCGACTATGATGAAAAAGGCAGACTGACCGGACATACACAGGCAAGCGGCAAGAAAACCACGTATGATTACGACAAACTGAATGACCTGTTGGAGAAATCTTATCAGGACGCAAAAGGCGAGACATCCGAAAAGGACGTGACCTACGCATATAACAGTGCCGGGGAACGGGTATCCATGAAGGATCAGACAGGCAAGAGCAGCTACGAATACGATGCACTTGGAAGAATCACCAAAGTGACAAGCGGTTCGAAAAAGGATGTCAGCTACGTTTATGATGACGCAGATAATCTGCAGGCAATCGTATACCCGGATGGGACAAAGATCAGCTATGAATACGACTTAAATGATAATCTGGTAAAACTGACAGACCGTAATAGAAAAGTAACCACTTACAAGCATGATGCACTGAACCGTGTGACAGAAGTTACTAGAAGTAATGGAACAAAGACGGAAGTATCTTACGATGCAGAAGATCATATCACAAAGATTGTGAATACCTGTGGTTCCTGCGGCAAAGTAATCAGTACTTATGAGTACAAGTACAATGATCAGGGATATGTAGTTGGAGAAACAGCTACGGAACTGGAAGCTGGAACAAGAAAGACGCCAAGCTGGGAAGACTGGTACAACTGGGGCGATACACAGAAAGAGACAGACAAAGCAGACTGTGAGCATCAGGAAAAAGAGATCCAGACGACACGTACCTATGAATACGATGACAACTGGGAACTGACACGCTGTACAGAAAAAGCAGAGGGCGGTAAAAAGACAGTCCATAATTATACTTATGACAAGATTGGAAACCGGACCTCTTACGAGAAGATCGAGGATGGTGTCAGCAAAGCAAAATATAACTATAAGTACAACGATTCCAACCAGCTCATCAAACGCACCAATGCAAAGATCTGGGGCGATCCGGGAACAACCTACAGCTATGATAAAGATGGCAATCTGATCCAGGAATGTGATAAGACAAACAGTGCAGATCCGGTTACTTATGAATACACAGCAGAGAATCGTTTGGCAGTAGTAAAACAGGGTGGAACAGTCCTGATGGCAGCCATGTACGATGGAGATAACAACCGGGTATTCGAACTTGATAACACCTATAAATGGGAAGACTGCTATGGCGATGAAGTCCTGATCCCGGCGAACCAGCGTACCGAAGATGGAAACAGCCCGAAAGAGCAGCTTGCCTCTCTGGTAAAAGGCGGTTCCAATGCCAAAGGATACACACTGACAGAGTATATCAACGATATCAATCGCGAGAATACAGAAGTCCTTGCAGAGTATGGAGCAGACGAGAAAGTACGTCAGGCTTATACTTATGGAGAAAGTGGAATCGGAGAACGGGTAAGCGTTGATAAATCGGAAGAAAGCAGTTATTATTTATATGACGGAAGAAACAGCGTGACCGGAATCCTGACCGAAACAGCTAATCTGACGAACAGTTATCAGTATGATTCATACGGTAACCTTACATCAGGAACAGCAGACGGTGTCAATTACTACGGTTACAATGGGGAGTCCACAAATGTAAAAACAGGACTTCAGTATCTGCGGGCAAGATACTATAACGCAGAGAACGGAACCTTTACAACTGAAGATAGTGACCTTGGAACGACAGAAAATCCATTAACCAGAAACCGCTACGATTATACAACCAATAATCCGTTGAATTACAGTGATCCGACAGGACATTCATTGTGGAGCAGGATTAAGAGTACAGCTAAAAAAGCAGCGAAAGCAGTCAAGAGTGTCGGCAAGAAAATCGTTAATACTGCGAAAAAGGTAGTCAAAACAGTAGTAAATACAGCTAAGAAAGCAGCAAAAACTATTGTTAACACAGTGAAGGGGGTAGCAAAAACTGCCAAAAATGCAGCTAAACATGCAAAACAGACATATCAATCTGTGAAAAATCGTGTAACCAGTAGCAGTACATATCAAAAGATCACATCCAGAGGAAGTCAGTTTATTCGTTCTGTAAGCAATGGGGTACAGAAAATTGGAAAAACTTATACATCTTTCAAATCCTATGTTTCAGAAAGAACGGCAGAAATCCGCTCAGAAGTGGTACGACATATGTGTACGACAACAAATCGTATTACAGATAAGCTTGGAAAAGTAGACTGGAATGCGGTGAAAAAAGTAGCCATTGGTATAACTGCGGTTACAGTTTCTGGTCTTGTAGTTGCTGCAACAGGCGGTTTGGCTGCAGGAGCAGTTCTGGCAGCATTGCCAGCAATGGGTGGCTTAGGAACGGCGATGGTTTCAGGAGCAGTTATTGGAGCTATTGGTGGAGCTTCATATAGTGCAGTGAATTCAGGTTTGTCTGGAAATAGTCTGAAACAAGTAGCAAAAGATACGTTAGTCGGTGGTATTGCAGGAGCAGTGACAGGTGGCGTTATGGGTGGCCTTAGTTATGGGGCTGGGAAACTTTTGAATGTAGTAAGGAGTGCAGGAAGTACCCATAATGATGGGATTGATAAATCGTTTAAAAAATTAGTTGCAGAAGTAACCGAAACAAAATTGCCAGAAGGCACTTGGGAAAAACCACCATTAGAGCGAGGAGATATTATTGACAAAGCTATGGGAAATAACTTGGGACACAATTTCCCGACCATAGATAAAGTAGAAAATGGTGTTGTGACTAGTGTTAAAAGCCGAGACTTAGGTGCAAAGACTTATCAAAATGGTAATAAATTGGAAAAGGTAATTGTCAAGGACATTAATAAAGTTTCAGGATTTATAGGAGAAACATTTAATGGTAAATTTGTTAATGCGGAAGAAATAGTGGGTAGACAATTACAAGTAGTTGTTCCAAATGTAACATTAAGCGAAGCTCAGATAAATGCAGTTAATAATGCTACAAAACATGGTATTGATAAAGGTGTTAAACTCATTATTACAGTAGGAAAATAATAGCAAAGTAAATAGCTTAAGGGGAATATTTTATTCCCCTTAAGTAATAGAGAGGAGAAAACGGATATGATTTCTGTATATTATAATCAAAAATATGGTTTCTTAATTGTGCCTAATGCCATTGAAAGGTTTATGGGATGTTATATTTCTATCGAACCTACAATTGAAATTATGGCTGAAGAAACAATAGATAAGATAGGCTGTGCAATTAGAAAAGGAATAAAAATTGCAGAAAGTTCCCCAAAAGTAGACGAATCTCAATTAAACAATTTTTGGAAACAAACAAAATATAAAAGTTTTCCAACATTTTCCAAGAATTATCAAAGAATTGATTTGAAACAAAATGGAGATGAATTAGAAATTAGAAGATGGGAACGGAATAATAGAGGGGGATATTCGCGAAAAACGGAAGAAAAAGATTATATTAATTTTATAGAAATGTCGGATTATGAATTGGGCTTGTTTATAAAAAAAATGTTTGAACCATGTGAAATTAGAATTGATGAAACAGAAAGATTTGAAACATTAGAGGGGAAAATAATTAGTTATTCGATTCCAAATGAGCATTATAAAAATATTGGTGATGGTCATACAGATTCTTATATGACATATAGAAATGAAGATTATGATAAGTTGTATATTTCTTTTTTGATAGGTGATGGAACTGATTGTACAGATGAAGTAAGCATAAAAAATCATTACAAAAAAATATACAAGCAAATGTCGAATATTAAATTTGAAAGTAAATGTAATAAAAAATATGTACATTTTTTAACAGAAAATGGAGAAGTATTGCTGAGTTTTATTGATAATGGTTATGTGGAGTTTTTTATGTGCATTCCATATAATATTGAAAGAAAAGTTCAAAAGGAGTCAATAGAACAGTATTTAAAAATGTTATTTTCGATAAAAATTGAAGATAAATAAAGCGTGAAGGAGAGAATATGCAAAAGAAGAATTGTGTTTTGTGCATAAGTATAGGAATTATAGTATGTATATTGTTATCAGCTTGCTCCAGACAACCAGACTTTGATGCCAAATCCTACGTCCAAAGTTCTCTTGATGCACACTATCATGGAGAATATAAGGACTATGCGAATCTGTTAGAAATCTCGGAAAAAGATGCCAAGAAAGAAATCGAAGAGGATTTTAATGAGAGTATCCAACAGCAATTTGATGATTCCGATAACATTACGGATAAAGGAATTGCTGATTATGCGGAAAAACTGACAGAAGTAAAGAAACTGGCAAAATACAAAGTACAAGATGTGAAAGAAGAGGATGGAGTCTATACAGTAAGTGTACAAGTTGAACCATCCAATGTATTTCAGACATTGCAACAAAGCTCTACAGAGGTAAGCAATGAAAAAATAAAGCAGGGATTGGATGGAAATGATCCGGAAGTCTTTGCAGCTGTATTAACAGAAAGTGTCCAGAAGAGTCTTGAAAAGAACAGATATGGAAAAGCTGTTACTGTAAACGTATCCGTGGAAAAAGATAACTCAGGAAAATATGGTCTTTTGGATACAGAGATGAATAAGTTGGAAGCAGCGATGTTCCCAACAGAATAAGAATGAATGGAAAGCTATCAGAGGAAAAAAACTGGTAGCTTTCTTTTAAACTCCAAGACAAGAAAACTTGTTAAAAAAGCTATTGTAATAGTAGAAAAATTATAATAAATAATGGATGACAAGAGTCTTTTATTCATTATGAGAAAAAGAAGGAATCTCCTATGAACCAACAAGAAATATTCACGTAAGATGGAAAAAAGTGCTGTAATCGAAGAGGTTGCAGCATTTTTTTCTTCGACATTTTTCGAACATTATAACGTACCTATCCGGTCACCGCCATGCTCCGATTTGATTTCTATATCAAAAATCAGATCGGAGGAAAGATAAATGGCTTATAACAAGACAAGTGAAGAACGAAAGTGGAATTATTGGAAAGAACAGGAAGAAAAGAAATTGCGTGAACTGGGAATGGAAGAAGAGAAGATCCAAAAGCTGCGCCAGATGGACAGGGAAGACTTTCTGGAAGAGCGCAGATACCGGGAACATCTGGATGAAACGATGCAGGATATGGATTCCATAAAAGAAAAGGACAGCGAGCTGTTTGCAAGGGATGTAAAGGAGCTTCTGGATCACATAGGTGATAAGCGAATCTATGAACTATTGAAAGAAACGGAGCATCAGACACTGGAAATCCTCTTACTCAGTACATGGGGATATTCTGGAAGAGAAGTTGCTAAGATTATGGGAATGGCAGAACAGACGATTTATACCAAAAGAAACCGTTTGAGAAAAAATTAAAAATTTATCAAAAATTGAATAATTATGGCGTTTTTCGTCGGCTATTTAATAGGCAGGTAAATTTTGCCAGTGTACTTTGACAACCTCATACCAGCATTACAGGTACGTTCCCGTAAGTAGAAGCGTGGCAGGAAGACGCGAGGACAGATGAAAAGGGCATGGAAGAAATTAGACCAGAAAGTGAGAGGCAGAGTTCTTTTGTGGCGTTTTCGTTTCGAGCGAATCATCTTTAACTGAAACAGGACCGTGGCGGTCTTTTGCGAGGATCACTTACGAGGGGATAATGATACATAGGAACTGCCAGTGAGCAGAGGATGGACTTTGGGTTGTAATCAGCAAGACTTTTAGAAAATCCGTGAGCGGTGCAATGCCAAGCATCCGCCTGTAATGTTCCCGTAAGGCAATGGGGGAGTCGAGGACAAATACAACGCCAAAAATCAAAAGTATAAGAAATCAAGGAAGAATGTGTCGTTGATATCAGATACATACGGCTGTAGGGAGAAATCCTTTACAGCCGTATTGATGTGATATCAGCACGCATATCAGGTAACAAATTATGTATTACACAAGAGAATATCTCAATAGAGCGCATCGAGAAATTGATACTATTTTCCGAGTGCTGTTCCCGGAACATGGAATGGCAGTAAGGGAAGAACAGATTATGTTATGCCACAAAATGCTGGATAACCTGCTGGGAAGAAACATAGCACTGTGTGACGCGGGTGTCGGTATCGGCAAGACGTATGCCTATCTGGTGGCCTGTGTTCTGATGAGAAAATATTCCCTCCTTGCAGAAGGATGTTCCCCTTATGAGCAGCGTCCGGTCGTGATATCCACTTCCAGCATTGCACTCCAGAAAGCAATTCTTACAGAATATATCCCTTTTCTCTCCCGGATTCTTCAGGAGAACGGGACGATTCAGGCCCCTATTAAAGCTGTGATACGAAAAGGGAAAGAGCATTTTGTCTGCGATGAGAGGTTGGAGCACCGAATCGTTGCAATCGAAGAAAAAAACAAAAATGCGTTGCAGAAAGAAGCTCTGCTGTCGTTGAAAGAACATTATGATATGGACGAAGTGTCCAACTTAAGTGGGTTTGACAGAAGGATGGTGAGTGTACCGAAGTTCTGTTCGGGAGACTGCCCGAAAAGAGGCTCATGCAGGTATCAGCAGTATCTGGAGCGTTCCAGAGATCATGAAATGTTCATTCAGATCTGTAATCACAATTATCTGCTGGCTGATGGTTATCACAGGCTGCAGGATTACCGCCCGTTATTAAAAGACTACCGAGCATTGATTGTCGATGAAGCACATAAGCTGCCGGATGCGGCAAAGCAGATGTTTGGGAAGAGCCTCTGTTATGACGATATCCGAGAAATCTGCTTTTATCTTGGGAATGAGTACCAAGGCCCGGAGATAAGAAAACTGTCCGGGACGATCCGGATGGTGCTGGACATCATAGGAGAAAACCACAGAACCAGATATGGGATAAAAGAAGAATTCCACATGACAGAAGAGTGTGCAATGTATTTATATGAGGGGATACAGACCATGAATAAGATCATAGAAAAATTAGAAAAGAAGATTCCAAAGTGGATCAGAAACAAGCTGGAAGAAACCAAAAGTGTGCTGGAATGCTTTTTCCATCAGGATAAGAAGTATGTGCTGCATCTGAAGCAGGACCATGACCACCGGATTATATTGTGTGCATCCAGCAGACGGATTCCACAGTATCTGGACCAGATGTTATGGAGCAGAGGAATGGGAGCGATTCTGACAAGCGGAACTTTAAAAACCGGACAGGGATTTTCCCACATTCGGAAAATGACAGGATTACAGAGAGTGCGGAGAGTCCGGGAATATGTGGCAGACTCCCCGTTTGAATATCAGAAGAACTGTCTGTTATATCTGCCAAAGAATTTGAAGACATGCAGAAGAGAAAGTCAGGAAGAGGCAGAGATGATAGCAGACCATATCCATTCACTGATCTGTTCGACTTACGGGCATACGCTAGTGCTGTTTACATCTTATCATTTGATGGGAAACGTTTACCAGATGTTAAGGGATGAAATTCCGTTCCCGATGATAGAGGTGTGGAGACATTCACCGGAAGAGATCACAAGATTTAAACAGATGGACAATGCTGTCCTTTTTGCAGCCGGCTCCTGTTGGGAAGGAGTAGACTTCCCTGGAGATATGGTATCTTCGCTGATTATAGTAAAACTGCCCTTTGCTGTTCCTGATCCCATCAGTGAAGCACAGAAGAAGGAATATGCCAGCCTGAAAGATTATATTCAGGCAGTGATTGTTCCAGACATGCAGAAAAAACTAAGACAGGGATTCGGACGTGCTCTCCGCACCGAGACAGATACTTGTGTCGTGTCCATTTTAGACGAGCGTGCAGGAGAAGGTGGCAGGTATCATGAGGAAGTAATGTGTGCGCTTCCGAGCTGCAAGATGGCAAAAGATATCAAGGATGTCCAGCACTTTATTCGAAACCGGAAAGGCGTGGAATACTACCTGTAACCGTTCGTGGTTCTGCTACAGAAAAAGCAGATTTTGCACGAAAAGTTTGGTGGTATTTCAAGGGCGTTTTCGGTGGGATTGTTGGTATTGATGAATAGCTATTTCGGCATGAAGTGGGTATACTGTGTATAGCGTTAGAGGAAAGGAGGCAGCTTATGATATACAAGGTGGAAACGATAAAAGATGGAACAGAAAAATATTTTTTCATCAGAAATCTGGAAACAATGAGTATTGAAGAACTGCCAAGTAAATATCTAATGCATAAGATTAAATGTAAACGTTCACCAAATACAGTGAAACGCACAGCATTTTCAATCTGCTATTATATGAAATATATGGCAGAGAAAGAAATGGAACTCACAGAAGTCTATCAGTTAGATTATGAAAAACAGACAGAACACTTTGTGGAATTTTTATACTGGCTTAAAGCCGGAAACCATACAGAGCAAACGGCTGGAGAAAAGAAGTGTCCGAATGAAGGAACCTGCAACGCATACTTAAAAGATGTGTTCAGGTTCTATTTATTTATAGAGGCAGAATATGAACAGTACGGAAGTCTCAAAACCTTATCGTATAACCAGATTATAGCGGTTAATCAGGTGGGAGTAAAAAAGGTACTGCGGAATCATTCTTTTAAAGCCTATCTGAAGGAAGAGGAACATCGTGGGAGAACAGCAAAAGAAAATCAGATTATTACAATTTTACAGGCCTGTACGAACCGAAGAGATCAGCTTCTGTTACTTATGTTAGCAGAAACCGGATACAGAATTGGGGAACTACTGGGAGTAAAATATGTCAAAGATATTGATTATAGGAATCACATGATAAGGGTATGCTTCCGGGAAGATAATGAAAATGAAGCGAGAGCCAAAAATGCGGAATACAGAAGTGCCAAGATAAGTAATGATACGTTTGAATTTCTCATGGATTATCTGGCAAAATATCGGAAAATCCTGCAACATCAGGATTACCTGTTTGTGAATATCATGGGTGAGAACATTGGAAAGCCATTAAGAGTGGACAGTGTATATGATATGTTGGACCGAATGGAAAAGAAAACCGGAGTTAAAATCACACCCCACATGTTACGTCACTATTTTGCAAATATGCGAAAGCAGGCAGGATGGGAACTGGAAATGATCAGTCAGGCATTGGGGCATAAACATTTGGATACGACTATAAAGTATCTGGACTGGCTGGATGATGAACTGATAGAAGCAAGTAATGAGTTTTATGCACAACACACTGCTATTTATGGGGCGGAACGTCTGCTGGAGTAGGGAGGTGTGAGAAATACCTATATATTTATTGCAACAGGCAGAACACATAACAGAATCTGAAGTAGATATTGAGAAGAAAAAGCAGGAACTATATTCAGAAATTGATGCACTTGGAATAAAAAGCGATTCAAGAATTAACAAATTGAAAAAGTTCTTGGCAGATAGAAAAATCTGGCATCTGGAAGAAATGGATTATCCTTTGCGAAATTCGTATGAACAATATTTAAGAGGACAGATACGATCACAAATTGTATCTTTCTATTTGAAAATATATGATACGGTAAAACAACAACATATCTATCAACAAATGCAGACGCTAAATGGAAAGCGGATATATGAATGGAAATATCAAAATAAAATTTATTTTCTGAAGTATTATCCGGAAAAGGAAATAGCTGAGACCTTTGAAACTTCTTATAAAACAAACCTATTGGTGTGGGATTTTACACAAAATTGTTCAGAAGTTTTAAAGAAACAAATTTTTTATACGTTGAGTCGTATCATTGCCAATACTTCAATGTCTAAGGCTTATAGAAATGTCAGGTTAAAATCCTTAAAACTTCTTTATGATTCTTGTGTTCAGTTAAATATTACGGATATTGGATTGCTGGAAATGGAACAAGTGGAAACTATTTTAAAGAATTTTCCCGAAACGAGTCAACGAAGTATTTTAGGTGAATGCAGAAGAGATGCGTTTATGCAGCAGGAACAGATCCAATGGGAAGCAAATGTATGGTATCTGGAACGATTACATCTTGGAAAACATCGGATAGACGAAAGTAAATCCTTAATTAGCATTTCTTTTATGGAAGTCAAGGAAATACAGAATCGAGAAATTTTACAGGCATACATGAAATATGAACTGGGAATTACTGGACAGGCAGTCAGCACGATTGTACGAAGATTTGTATGTATTAGAAATTTTATTGAACTGCTGGAACAAGAAAAGATACTGGCGATTCATGCAACTGTCGCAGAAGTAAAAAAGTATGCAGACGGCTTGCGAGAACGGGGAATACAGGCAAAGGGATTTAATGAAAGAATTTTCGGTATCGGTCATTTTTATAAATTCATGGAAGTTAAACAGTATATTACAAGAATGCCATTCCGAATTGAATATTTCCAACAAAAAGAAGTAATAGTACATCATGATCGTAGCGTTGAGGAAACAGTATATATGGAAATTTTGAAAAAATTATATCTTTTTCCAGAGCGATTACGATGTATGTTCCTACATCTGTGGTGTCTAGGATTACGGGCGAGTGAAGTGTGTACATTGAAAGGAAATGCTTATTATCAGCAGGGCGAGGATTATTGGATTCAGGTGTATCAGGTCAAAATGAAGAATTATAAAAGGATTCCAATCCCACAGGCACTTTATCAGATTATGAAAGTATACTTGAAAAAACATGAAATTCAGCCTGAAGAATTCATTTTTAAAAACAGCAGAGGTGGTGCTTGTCTATATGGTACATTCCGAACTCAGATGATAGAAGCGTGCCGGGAAAATAAGATTGCAAATGGAGAATATTTATTTCAATCACACGATTATCGACATACAGTAGCAACTATGTTTTATGACAGTCATGTATCACTGCAAAGTATCAGGGATTATCTTGGACATACTTATGAAGAGATGACAAGACAGTATATTGATTATATGCCGCAAAGGATTGCAAAAGCAAATGATGAGTTCTTTGAAATGCAAGGAAGTAGTTTAGCATCATGGCTAAAGAAAGAGGAAAAAGATGGAAAATGATATTATATACTTCAGCGATTTCCCCAATTTACAAGAAACAGGGACACGTAAGGATAATGGAAAATTTGATTTAACGTTGCTTCCAACGCAAGAATTAAAGGAAGAGTTTCGAGGTTATATTATGTATCGCTGCAAAAACGGAACGTTTAGAGCATTGATTCAGGATCGAACAGCTTATAATCATATTGCAAAGTTTTTGAACAGCAGAATAAATCGGAGAATCAAAAGCCTTGGAGATAGAAATCCAGAAAAATGGATATCACTTTTAAAAGGCTGGATGTTAGAACAGGGAATAACTATTGTAAAAGAAAAGAAGAGTGTGTATGGTACAGTAAGCTATGGCGAAGCAGTGACGATATTATATTTCAGAAACGTACTGAAATTTTTAGGGCCAGAAGATTTACGGGATGAGATAGAAAAAGATGTTTGGGAACTAAAAAATCTGGATATTAAAATCAGATCCAATCCAATTTATAATGTAAAAACACTGGATTTCAGAAAAATATATCAGCCAGATATCAGGGAAGAATGTAAGAAAGCTGTTTATATGAATCTGCAGTATGAAGCAATAGGAACTGTACAGGGAGAATTGACAATAATGAGGATATTCTCAGAATATCTCCAAAAAGAGTATTCCAAAATAAAAAGCTGCAGTGAAATAGACAGAGAAGTGTTGGAAGAATTTTTGATACATCTGTCAACAAAAGATACTTCCCATAGTGCGAATAGTTCTTATGTAATTTCATTAAGACGACAGTTAGAGACAATCGGAAAAATTTACAGCTATGAAAGATTGGAGCATTTATTTATTAATACGGATATTCCACCGGAAGTAAATGCAGAATTTAGAGTGTATTCTGATGATGAAATGAAACGACTGAATGCGGAAATTACACAGATGGATGTACAGATTGCAAGATGTCTTCTGATACATCAGATGCTTGGAACTAGGATATCAGATACCCTTACACTGAGACCAGATTGTCTGACGAGAGAAAATGGCCAAGATATGATTGAAATATATCAAGTTAAAACTAAAAGATATAAAAAACCGATCAGTAAAGAACTTGCAAAACTGTTACAGAGTTCTATTGAATATACACAGGAAAAGTTCGGTGATACAGAATACATATTTGTTAATGAAAAAGAACCTGACCGCCCGATGCAGTATATGGCTATAAAAACAAAAGTCATGTCCATGATACAGGAAAAGCAGTTGAAAGATGATCATGGCGAATTATTCGGGTTTGGAACGCACATGTTCCGGCACTACTATGGCGTCAAACTTACAGAAATGCATCTGGATGACTGGACGATAGCGAGACTATTGGGGCATAAAAGACTGAATAATGTACAGCATTACCGGAAAATGAGCAATCAAAGAATGGCAGACGAAACCAGAGAAGTAAGACAGAGGATGAGTGACATCATATATATGAGTCTGGCAAGATGGGGTGAAGAATATGAGCAAATACGACAAGATGATTGAGGAAAATCAGAGAAAAAGTAAAGAGAAAATTGAACTGGCATTGCAAGCAATACAAGATATGCTGGCAAATAAAGAACGTATCAGCGTTCCAAAGCTGATGAAGAAAACTGGATTGTCGAGAGGATTCTTTTATAAAAATCCAACCGTCCGGGATACATTGAACCAAGCAGTAGAGCAACAGGCCGGAATGATAGATCCAAGAAGAGAAATTCTGAACATGGCGATGGAAAAACAGATTGAACTGTTGAACCAGAAGGTGGCAGCTCTGAGCAGAGAAAATAAGGAACTGAAGAGAAAGAACGAAAAGTTACAGAAGGCATTACGGAAACAGGATTTGAATTTATTAAGAACTTATAACATTGAAAATAATAAGATAGGAAGAGATGTGTGCAGACACATCTTTTCATTCGTTGAGGATAAAATATATAGAATGAGAATGGGATTGTTTATGGTATACTAAAAGTGAAATGCTAACTTTGATATGAGGTATAAAACAATATGACAGAAATACAAATTAAAAATTTAATTAAAGAATATGAAAAAGAATATATTGAGTTTATGGAAATTGAGAAATTACCACAGTATAAGATAGATTTTTTTTGAAATTAATGTTGAGGAAAGCGATGCAGCAGGATTCGCTTCAGCCGCCCAAGCTTACTATAATACGAAAACAGATGAACATATATTAAGGATATGCAAAAGTTCGGAAATACCAAGGTATATTGTGTTTCATGAATTTACGCATATTTTAGATACGGAAATGTATGCAAAGCAAGATTCTTGGAAATATATGGCTTTGTCTGGTTATACAGAATATCATGCAGCACAAGTTGAATTGATGATAATGTTAGGAGCAGATAGTATACAAACTCAAGATTTTTCATTTACAGTTGATGTTGAAATAGGTAATAGTACAGTTAGGAATTACCTAAACTCAAGACATCAATTAGTAGTGAATATGATGAATAGAACAGATTTTCCAAGAGATATTGAAGCATTAAAAACAACGGTAGGTGTGCTATATAATTATTTTGGAGTGCGTTCTATATGTAAAATGTATGCGAAAGATTATACTGAAGAAGTGGATAACACAATTATTATTCAGAAACTTTCAAAAGTATTATTTGAAGAGATAAATAGCTTTATGGTTGGATGGTTTAATGAAGCACAAGTAGAGCTGAGCTTTGTGTCATATATGAAAATAATGTGGCCTATGCTTCAAAGCTATTTTGGAAAAGAATGAAAGATAGTAACAGTAAACACAGTTTTGTATACAGTTAAACCCAGTAAAATCAACGCATGAGGGGAACTGGCTACATTTTACATTGCTATTTGATAGGAAGCTGTTTTCAAAAGGCAGGACAAATATTCGGCAGTATGCGCGAGGTTATTTGCCAATGTCTGATCAATCCGCATTTCCAATATCGTATCTGTAGTCATTCTTTAAAAACTTACAAAAAGGATTCCACCAGTAAATCATACAAATAATATGTAACAAAAATTTTATGTACAGGTCTTTATGAAGATAATGATTGATTTCATGTAATAAAACATAGCGCCATTCAGTTTCCGATAATTCCAAAGTGGACGGAATGAGAATGCATGGTATTCGAATCCCCCAGATTACCGGACTCTTAAGAAGCGGAAGAGCCAATAACTGGATTTTTTGCACACATTTTTTGGCAGTTTCAGACCGGATCTGAGTGAAAGTCTGCATTTGTACACTGGATTCAGATAAAACAATAGCATGATTTTTCACATATTTTCGAAAAGCATAATTGCGTTTGATGTATTTGAACAACGAATATAAGATACCACATCCCCATATGATTTCCAGAATATTCCACCAGGATGCCGTATCATGAAAAAAGCGTACACGGCGTGTTTCTCCCACGATAGTGGTCAGTAAATCAGGAAGATATACATTGTGGGAGATCGGCAATAGTTCGACCGGAAATATCATACGAACGCAAATAAGAATCACGAATCCAACCAGAAGTGGAAGTCCAAGCTGAAACATGACCTTGCGATTTCTGAAAATAAGAACCAGAAAGATAATAAAAAGATTACTTACCAAAATCGCCATATTAACGGATGAAATAGAAAAATCTATCATATCATATGACCTCTATTCTAACTCTTTTTGTATGCGTCCAACATTTGCTGCAATTCATCAATCGTTTCCCGAGCTTTTACAGGATCTTCTTCGGTATCCAAAAGTGCAGAAACAAGAAGAGGCTTTGAGACTGTCTTCTGAAAAAGCAAGATAATCAGATGTCAATTCCTGAACTGCAAATTCTTCTGAGGTGATAGTGGACGATAAGAAACGAGACAAAAACCGTACCGCTGTATACAATGTCTGCAACTTCGACCAACTGGTATTTCAGAAGCTTCCGAAGAACTGCCTGAACGGTATTAATCGTAAGATCCGATCGGGCATCTGCTATTTCAGAAGCAATTAATGGTTTTTCATTTTCCCATAGGATATTCAGAATATCAATTTCACGGGAAGTCAGTTTGGGAAATTTTTTTTTCTTAAATAACAAATAAGGTCACTCCTTTATCTTTATAATGTATAAATATACTATATACCGAAAAAATGGATGAGTCAATTTGAAAGCATTGACAAAATAATCTTGTAAAAATATAATGAGAATGTAAAAATAATACAATATTAAAAATGAAACTATTACGAAATATTAGAAGATGAAGATAAAGGGGACTTAAATCTATGAAAATGACACAAAAAATTATTTTACACAGGAACTGTTATACTGACCTGCCTTCTGACTGCCTGTCAGGAAACTCCGAAGGAGGATATAGTGAAGAATAAAGCGGAAAGTAATCTGGAAGATGAGGTACAGACAGAATACGCAGACGGATACCGAAAG
>ENA-OQKA01000084-OQKA01000084.1-human-gut-metagenome-genome-assembly--contig:-NODE-84-length-29290-cov-3.105716_pt1 | contig 29290 bp, 30 predicted proteins | sample MGYA00242644_ERZ504789 | MGnify/ENA primary metagenome ERZ504789 (study PRJEB26092, sample SAMD00036423) | human gut metagenome | host: Homo sapiens | study: EMG produced TPA metagenomics assembly of...
CTGTCATTCGGAATTTGCAATCACTTTCCTTATATGGTCCAAGTGATTTATAAATATATAAGTAACCATATTATCTCCTACCTTATATAAGTCTCATAACAACTGCCAACATTCTCTTATAACATTAAACAGCCTTTCATGTCTCTAGAAAATATTTTTTTAAGTATTGTGATATATTGTTTTAGCAAATAACCTCTGAGTCGTTTCCATAAAGTTCTTATCGCTACTCATAATATCCCAAATTACACTCTTTGCAATTCCTGCTGTGTATTTCGGTTCTTCACGCATTTCTAAAAATCTTTTTTGTGCTTTCTCCATCATGGATACCGCAGTATCTATATATTCTTTTTGTTCTACTGTATTCTTCTTCATATTAGTTGTTTGAAAGAATTTAGAACCGTCATTTGTCTGCTGACATACAATATATCCCGCCAGATTTGCTAATCGCTTATTATATGCCCTGTCTAAACCTGCCAAGTCTTCATCAAGTGTTAATGAATTTTCTCCTGTGATGTCATAAGAAACCTGACGTTCCCCATTCTCATGTTCTTTGACAATTTGATTATAACGTGTTTCATAAGCATCCATCACAGACTTCATTACATCCTGCAGATTGTATTTTCCGTCTTTCAATGTCAAACCGCCATATTCTCTCATTGCAGTATAGTGTTCCCATTCAACCTCATTTGTATCTTGTATTGTCAATTCATATCCTATCGGTTCTTCAACCTCAGGTTTTATTTCTTTTAACTTTTCCCTCAATGCATTCATTCCTTCATCCGATATTACTACATTGTCCGTCTGTTCGTTTTTGTAAACAAAATTATCATGAGTGCTTCGAAAATCTGTAGTCTTTCTTTCTGTTTCAAACAGGCAAAACCTATCATAAGAAGGCTGCTGAAATATTTTCATAGAAATCCCCCCTTGTCCTCCTTGTTCGTATCACATCGTAAATCCGTTTACCTGTTTATTAACATAATAATCCCAAATACCATTAAGCATTTTCCGATTACCATCTGATACATTCAGATTTAGCCTTAAATCTTTCCGATCACCCGAATACTGCTGCGATAATTTCTGGTTATCCGACTGGATGGCGGATAAAAATGCCTGATATGCCGAATTTTGGATAACCCCCTTTTCTTTAGATTTTGCAGTATTCTCCTGGTTCTCACCTATGTTCTGTTCATTTGCTGTCTGTCCACTTCCTTTATGGTAAACTACCGATGGGGTAAAATCCTGTAATTCTGACCAGATTTCTGTTGAAGTTGCCATAAAATTACTGTGATTTTCATATGCCTGATTCAGCATATCCAGTTCTTTTTCTTTGGTTAATTCCTCAATTTTGCCCGATTCTGTCACATAATACTCCGGCTCATAATCTTGTTCCGCATATTTTTCTTCAATGCTGTTTTTCATTTTGTTATATGCTTCTGCCATTCTGTTTACATGATGTTCAAAGGAATCAGTTTTTACACTCTCTGTATCTTCTTTGACAAATATATCCGTCACTTCCTTCTCAAAACGGTTCTGATAATCCATAGAACTGACAGAAGATAAATGTCGAAAGCTCTCCTGCCCTGTTTTGGAAATGGAAAGTGTATCTGTATACTGTGTCATTTTCTTTTCTAAATCTGCCGGAACATTTTGCTTTGTATTTTTCCTGCTGTTATGTTCGATTGCAGAATATGTAATATTTGTATTATTGTAAATCTTCATAGCTGTTTCCTTCCCAGATAAATACCATTAGACTCTAATATCAATCGGCACATACCTTTTAATTGTGTCTGTTTGTACCATTTCTGCTGCCTCTAAACTATCTGTAGCAAGCTGCTCCTGCAAAACCTCGTCTGGAAGTTCTTCCATATTCTCCACAGTTTTTTCCGTCATCTGCTCTGTCATTTCTTCGGTTGTCTCCGAAAGTTCGTCCATGATTTCAGACATCATGCCCTTGTTTTCCTCTGTTCCAAGAGCTTCATCCACCATTTCTTCCTTTCGTTCTTCTTCTGTTTTAGGCTTATTCCTCTCAGCAGTTTCCGCAATCTTTTCGCCATGTTCTTCTGCCTCGTCCATGACATGAAACATCTGTGAATTATTATACTCTTGATTTGCTGCCGCAATTTCATCCTCATAATTATGAAACATTTCCAGCTTTTCAGAGATTTCTTCCAAACTGTCAGCCTTTCGGTTTTTCAAATTTTCTTTTGTGCTTCAAAAAAAGCCACCTTATTATCCCGTTCCTGCTGTCGCTGCAATTTTTCCTGTGTACTTTTCAACATATTAGAACTATTAAATCTATTTATCAGTAAACCTCCACCGGATAAATTGACTGTAAAACTCATCTGGTTCCTCCTTCCCGACAAATTAATACAAAAGATTTTTCTTCTTGTCATTTAGGCTTAACATACTATACTTCCTTATCTATCTTACTTGACGTTAGAGAAGAATTCGTTTTAGAATATGTACCATTGTTTGTATAAGTCGCACTTGCCCGATTCGCAGCATTTGATATACCAGCTGCTTTCTGGGCTGTTTTGCCTGCAAAGGAATTGTAACCTGTAAAAACCGTTTTCAATGAACTGATATCTGCTTTCTTCAATTCATCTTCATCCAGCTCCAGCTTATTCCCCTTTCCTATGGTAATACCTATTTTAGAAAGTAAATGACTGGTTTTGTCTGTCATGCCTGTCATCCATGAAGCATTTCTAAGGACATCTTTTGTATTGGATTCTCCTGCCTCCTTAACAACATCATTATAATCATCAATAAAAGATTTCACTTTTTTGGTAATTGCATCCCAGTCATAATCCTCTACCTCTGTTTCTTCCCCGGTCTTTTCATCCTTCTTTTTTATTTTCTTTTTTTCCCAGAGTGACGCATCGTTTAGTGCATCTGCTGATTTTTTCAGGGAATCCGCACTTGTTTTCATCAGTGTAAGCTTCTGTGAAGTATCGCCTTTACCCGATAATTTTTCTGCATCCTGCTTTGCATAATATGCTTTCATAAGTTTTCCATAGCTTCCGTTTTTAATCGCAGCATAATCAGAAAGCATATTGGTGTTTCCTACGGATGAACTGTCGGAAGTTCCTCCAAATAATGCAGAATAATCTACATTGCTGTTATATTTACTTGTGTAATCACTAAAACTCTTAATCTCTGACATAATACCATTCTCCTTTACCAACTATAAACGAATATCAATCGGTGTATATGTCACCTGTGTTTCCCCTTTGATATCCGTATTCTTTACGCTGTCTGTCTCCTCTGCCGCAGCCCCCGCAGATTCCTGTGTTTTCTCGGATTTATCAGTATTGTTCTTTGTTGCAGTGTCTTCTGTATTGCTGTTCTCCGCTTTTGCAGCTTCTTCTACTGATTTATTTGCATCTGCAAGTGTAGACATCTGTGCTGCTGTCGCCGACTGTGCCTTTGCCTGCAGTTCTGCCAGTTCTTCTTCCTTCTTCTCAGTATTTCCTTTTCCGGCATCCTGTTTGATTTCAGATTCAAGCACACTGGCACGTCCCTGTATCTGTGTTGCCATACTTCCCTGCACCTTTGCCTGTTTCATGGAAGAATCTGCGGAAATCATCGCCTGCATACTTGCCTGTGACAATCCGGTGTCTTTCTTTTTAGAAGTGTTACTTGTTCCAGTCACCATATCATCCATAGATGACGAATTTTTACTCTGCTGCTTATTTCTCTGCTCGATCTGGTGCTGTCTTAACTGCTGATTGAGATTGTTAATCTCCTGCTGTATCTCCTGACGCTTTTTCATCTTATCCTCTAATGACATTTCTTCATTCGATGATAAATCCTGTAGCTTCTGCTGTGCATTTGCAATCTGATTCTGAATATTTTTACTTACAGAATCATTCCCCTGTGTCATTCCCATTGTTCCTGTCTGCGTATTTGTCCCACTAAATCCATTGATTCTCATTTTAATCCTCCTTGTTTTGCGAAGCAAAATCCGAACCCTTTGGTGAGGAGAGGATTTGGCCTCCTTGAGCTTAAATTCTGAAATCCGTTTCCTTAAAAATCTGTACAACATGATTTCTCTTTACTGATTCTTTCGGCATATCTTTCTTTACAATAAACAGCGATGTTGTGAACCGCCCTTTTTTTGTTGTGAAGCAAATAAAAAACACTAAATATTCTGATGTTTCACAGATTACTTAGTGCTTTTTGTCCTTATTCTACCTGTAACATAATACTTAGAACCACTTCCTGATTCTCCTGCTCTAAAAATATATCTCCCATATACATCCTTGCAACCCTCCGGATATTATGCAGTCCAATTCCATGCTCCTTCCCGGATTTCGTTGTTTCCGGCAGATCACTGTCCTTATAATTTAACTCTCCCTCATATCTGTTCTTTATGGTTATCATAAAAATACTGTTTTTCCGAAAAGAAGAGATACAGATATAAGGATTTTCTCCACTTACATTTTCCATGCAATTATCCAGTGCATTGTTTAAGATCACGCTTAAATCAAATGCATTTAATTTCGTATCCCCCGGATAATGAAAATCTGATATAAAACGAATCTGCTTTTCCTTTGCTTCTCTTAACTTTTCCATCAGAATCACATCAATGACAGGACTCCCCGTTTTTATCTCAGGAGATATTTCATTCCACTCCTTTTTCAAATGCTCCATATATTCTGCTGCATCATCCATATGATTCTCTGCCACAAGATGTTCCAGCATCTGTATATGATTCCCCATGTCATGACGCAGGCTGCGGATATCCTGATACAGCTTTTCCACTTCCCCGATATGCTTTTTCATATCACTGACCTGATTTAATACCAGCTCCTGCCCTGTCTGTTCTTCCTGTGCCACCTTCCAGTTTTGAAATATCGTAGTCATAACAAGAATTGCTATGATAGAGATAAAATAATGCACGAAGCTTAAAGTTCCATAAAATCCATAGGTATCTGTCAGACTCTTTCCTGTATCTTTTTCATAAATATTCAGATAATATTGCAGAATACCATACCCTGTAACTCCCACAAGAGAAGGTATGATAAGCATTACCAGCTCTTTAACGCTCATTTCATCATTTTTGTATACATATGCTTTATTGATCAGACCGATTGCGACTGCAAGGAAAATGATACAAAGCACAATATCCAGAATTCTCGTTCCAGCATAAATTACATATTGTAGCCATTGTCTTCCTGCAATCGTATTCCCAAAAAACAGAGCTTTTGTGATAAAATCATCCATTCTGCCTGCCATTGCAACCGCAAGCCAACGGATAGAAAAAAATGTCACTGCAAGAAATATTTTCTGATAAATGTTTCTTCTGTCCTGTACATACATCACAAGAAATGCAGCCACAACTCCCAGCATATATGCAGAAAAATTGCCAATCTGCTGCGGTATCAGATACAGCACAGACATAATTCCAATATAAACAATACTGACCAGAGCAGCTTCCCTTTTCTTTTTCATATATGGATATACAAAAACACCAAAACAGATTCCTGTAATAATTAAAATTGCAATAACAGAAAACTTCGATGTGATCATCCAGCATCTTTCCACTAAACTCATCTGACTTCATTTCCTTTCCTCTGGTTATACTTCAGATATTGCTTCACAAACTCCGGATAATTCTTTTTTGCAATCAATGCAGTTCCATTTTTCATAGTTACACAAGTTGCATCATATTTTTCTACATATTTAAAATGTACAAGATAGGCTCTGTGTGTTCGGAAAAAATCTGTTCCCGCCATATCACTTAATTCCTGTAATTTACCATAGTATTCAATATCCGTACTTCGTGTATGGATAATAACTTTCCGGTTATACACCTCGGCATACACAATATCACGCAGAAAAATTTTTATATGACTTCCGGCGGTCTGTACCATGATATATTTTTCGTCTTTTTCAAGTCTGGAACTCCTTTTTATGTTATGGACTGCCTTTGTCACAACCTCTTTCAATTTCTCATCGGAAAATGGCTTAACCAGATAATGAAATGCTCCGACATCAAATGCCTGAAAAACATATTCCTCTGCTGCTGTCACAAAAATGAGTATCATATTCTCATTGTCCTGACGAAGCACCTTTGCCGTTTCCATACCATCCATTCCCGGCATCTGAATATCCAGAAAAAGAATATCCGGCTTACTGCCACTTGCAATCAGTTCATCACCTGATAAATATTTCTCTATAACCGCATCCGGCAATAGCTTTTTTATTTTTTCTTCCAGTATCTGAACCATAGATACTTCATCATCGCAGATAGCAATTCGCATATTGTCACTTCCTTGCTTACATATATTTATAGCTATTATATCGGATAAGTTCTTGCAATATCTATCTGGAATGTTGTGAAATGACCTTTTTTGTTGTGAAAAGGGCAGCAAACCATTATTGGTTCACTGCCCTGTCTTCTAGTCATGTCTGCACTATTAAAGAAATGAAACAAACTTATTCATTGGTATACGCTGGGATTCATGTCTATTTGCATCTGCTTTATCTTTTAACTTATCGGAATACTACTTTTATCTAGAGTAGTAGTAATTTATGAACTCAATGCTGCTACCAGCGACGAATATCTTTCCGTTTTTTATCTACTATTTGCTAAAACGCAATCAACAATCTAAATTTGCAAATCAATAGTATTGCCTTCATTATTATTCTTTTCCTTTGATCTCTCTGCGGATATATCTACCTTTATTTTGCTATAAGAAACATTTCCTTTCGCTTTTTCGCCATACTCTTCCTTCAAACGAGCTAACTCATCATTATAAATTGATGTAAACACTCTTGCTCTTGCAAATTCTTCATCTGTACTTATAGCTTTCCAGTTTCTTGACTCTGGATTATAAGAAAGCGTTTTATTACCTTTTGAATCCCAAAACATACATGCAGCATTCATTTTGCCACCAGTTTTTTTCATGCTTGATTCATATATAGCCTTTCTATCAGGAGATACTGTTTCTCCATGCTGCATACACAATTTTCGATAAGCATCATCATCCCTTTTTCCAGTAGCAAACTCTTTTCTTGCAAGTTCTTTTATTGCTTCGTCAAATTCTTCCTCTGACATCGCTGGTTTATCTCGTTTTGTCATGATAGTATCCCAGTTTGGTTTGGTAAAATTAATGTCCACAGGCTTAAATCTTAATGAGAAATTACCATAATCACATTGTGCTAATGGATCATTTGAACTTGCTTTTTTCCCGAACATCTGCTGAACCATTTGAGCATATTGCGAATAATTATCTCTTGTTATCTGCATAATATATTCCTCCATATTGGCATATATTTCATCTGTTCCAAATTCACTAGATTGAAAAATCAAACCTTCCACCGATTTTATTCTCCTCCGTTTGATAGAATCCCAGTCAATGTTTTGATCTATCCAAAAGTTCTTCTTTTGAATTTGCCTTGAACCGTAGTTTTTCTTACTTCGGTTTGTTTTGACTTGTTCCTTTTTCTTTGTCCTCTTTCTTCTCAGCAGCTTTCTTTTCCTGTAAGCTTTTCAAGATATTCTTTCTGACTGACTGATGATTTTTCCAGTTGTGCAAAGAAGGTTGTAGTTCCGTCACTATTAAAAGATATGCCAAATTTTGTTATTTTTGTATCAGCATCTGCATTATCGTTAGTCTTACCGAATGCTCTTTCAAAGCCGAACTGGGCATTGATTTCATCTGTCATACGCAAAGCTCCTTCAATACTATGCATTTTTTCAGCATAATATTTATTTTATGCTCTGGCTTCAAAAGATGGTCTATCCTGATTCAAATAATCCGGCATCTCTCTCAATTCTGAACTTCCACTCTCTTTTACTAAATTATATTCGCTCCAATAAATAGAATAAAATTCATCTTTTTTTGCAAGTTCCGCTGGTGTCATCTCATAGCCCCAGCCATTTCCAAGATTAGATAATACCGTTACTCCCTGATACTGAATTTCAGCACCATAACCACCAGTAGTTAGAATTGGACAATTCAATGTTCCTCCTCCCGCCAGTGCAAACTTCTTTTCAGCAAAATTACTGCTTTTTCCTTCTGTCTTCTCCAAAAAATCCAATAATGATAATTCTCCACATCCTTTGCATTTCGGATTGCCAGTTTGTTTTTTTATAGTATTTTTAGCCTGTTCATATAATTGCTTTCTATCAGGTGCAACATCTGATAGATATTCTGCCCGTAAACCAAGAACCTGTCTGGAAATATATTCTGACTCTGTCTTATTTGTTGTCGTAGCTGCTCGTCGTGCCAGTTCTCTAATTTCACTAACAAATTCCGTCTGCGTTTTTGAACTTTTCCCTTTTGTTGGAATATAAGACCAATTCGGTTCTCCGTTACTGCATGAGGAAATTAATTGCTCTTTTCCAACAGTTCCTATACCTGACAATGATATACCCATTAACTCAACTCCTTGCCGTCTTATTTTTAGATCTTTTTGGTTAATAAAGCTTACGCCATTGCAGGCTCTTTCTTCTTAATAATCGCTTCAACTTCATCAACACCTGTTTCAGCTACATCTGCGATCTGATCCAATGTATAACCCTTTTTATACATATTCAGAATAAACTTTTCGCTTGTTTTTTCAGTAGCCTTTTTAGTTGCTCTTTCAGTAGCTCTTTCTTCAATTCCTGTACTCAGATTACACATAATTCTCACATCCTCTCTGAATTCTTGACTGATTGGAATATTATATTCATGTTCTATAATATCCAATTTTTCCTGTTCTTTCAATTCGCTTGAAAGTAATGCTCCAATCAACCGGTGCATTTCATATTTTTCATCATGTTCCGGAATCTCATTTGTGATTCCTATTCTGACTAATCCTTCATTAATTTCAGCATTTTCCGTATTAAAACCTACTATACGCTGTCCTGTAGCATCTGTTTTTCCATATTTGCTAATCCCGGCTCAACCGGAACAACGCTAATACTCGGTTCGCCTTCGATATATTTTACAACATCTTCCGGCTTCATTCCTTTAAATTCATCGACTGTTTTCACCAGAATATGTGCTAAAATACGCTTTTTGACATTCTATATTCTTAGTAATCCAACACAACTTTCCGGCACGCTTCACAGATTGCCGCTTTAATATGTGTTCTGTGACTCGGCTTTAACTCTGTAATCTTCACAAATCCATCCGCATTTTTTGCATTCTCAAACACTCCCGGAACTTCATTTGCGAAACTGAATGCACCATCTTTGCTGCAAAATAGATAACCATCTCTCATTTCTTTTCCACAATTTGGACACTTCATAATGCTCTCCTTTTCCGACTGCACATAGCGCAACTCCATTATTCAACGCCGGCAACCTGTTGACTCAACCGCAATGTTTCTCTCATTTTTTCTTCAAATTCTTCTGCTTTTACTAACGCAATCCCTTCCGCCTCATCACCGAGTACAATCAACCGATCCCCACTATTCAGGTTAAAAATATCTCTGGCAGCCTTCGGAATCACGATCTGCCCTTTGCTTCCGATTGTCACCGTCCCCCACAGATGCTTTCCTGGTGGTGCCGGAGCCAGTCTGGTATTTCCTACTGTATTTTCCTGATGAAGCAATGCATCAATGGTAATATCATAAAATTTTGCCAGTCGATCACATTTTTCAATATCCGGAACCGTCTCTCCCTGTTCCCATTTTGCGTAGGACTGTCTGGAAATACCGATCACTTCCGCAATCTGTTCCTGCGACATTCCTTTCATATTTCGCAACAGTATCAGATTTTCAGCAAGCATGTCTTTCATCTCCTCTGTGTGATTCTATTATATTTCTCATTTCGCACAATTTCTACCATACAAACTTGTCATATTATTCTTTTTTATGTTAAGTTTGGTTGCATTATCAAACGAAACGCGCAATCCACTAAGTTTCCAATTTGTCGCATCCGTCTGCAAATCAACCAATTTTCGATACAACCCGTTTTTCTTCATAAGGGTATCGTGCTTACCTGCTTCTGCCACAACACCTTTATCCAGCACAACACTTACCTCATATTCATTCCATTACTGCTTGAAAGAATCCCCTTTGCCTCAACAAAATGCATCTGTGTTCTCCTCACGAACTTTAAAAAAATCAGCCCCACTAAAACGTGGGGCTGACTATTAGAATTTATAAATAATTATTCAAAAATTATTTAGCTGCCTTCTCAGCAATAGCTGCCTGTGCTGCTGCAAGACGAGCGATCGGTACACGGAATGGAGAACATGAAACGTAATCCAGACCAATCTTGTGGCAGAACTCAACAGATGAAGGATCTCCACCATGCTCACCACAGATACCAACGTGAAGCTTAGGATTAACCGGCTTACCAAGTTTGATAGCTGTCTCCATTAACTTACCAACACCTGTCTGGTCAAGCTTAGCGAATGGATCGCTCTCGAAGATCTTCTTATCATAGTAAGCATTTAAGAACTTACCTGCATCATCACGGGAGAATCCGAATGTCATCTGTGTTAAATCGTTTGTACCGAAGCAGAAGAAGTCAGCCTCTGTAGCGATCTCATCGGCTGTAAGAGCAGCTCTTGGGATCTCGATCATTGTACCAACCTCGTACTCAAGGTTTACACCGGCAGCAGCGATCTCAGCATCAGCGGTCTCTACTACGATATTCTTAACATACTTAAGCTCCTTAACTTCACATACAAGTGGAATCATGATCTCTGGCTTAACTGTCCAATCTGCATGCTCCTTCTGTACTTCAATCGCTGCACGGATAACAGCCTTTGTCTGCATCTTGGCAATAGAAGGATAAGTAACAGCAAGACGGCATCCTCTGTGTCCCATCATTGGGTTGAACTCATGAAGTGATGCACAGATAGCCTTGATCTCTTCTACTGATTTATTCTTAGCCTTAGCAAGCTTCTCAATGTCAGCGTCCTCTGTAGGAACGAACTCATGAAGAGGTGGATCCAGGAAACGGATGGTTACCGGGCATCCCTCAAGAGCCTCATAGAGAGCCTTGAAGTCAGACTGCTGATATGGAAGAATCTTGTTAAGAGCAACTTCTCTCTCTTCCTCTGTATCAGAACAGATCATCTCACGGAAAGCAGCGATTCTCTCCGGATCGAAGAACATATGCTCTGTACGGCAGAGTCCGATACCTTCTGCACCGAGCTCACGAGCCTTCTTAGCATCAGCCGGGGTATCAGCGTTTGTACGAACCTTAAGAGTTCTGAACTCATCAGCCCAGGCCATAACACGTCCGAACTCACCAGCGATAGAAGCGTCTACGGTTGGAATCAGTCCAGCGTAAATGTTACCAGTTGTACCATCGATAGAGATCTCAGATCCCTCTGTGAATGTCTGTCCAGCGAGTGTGAACTTCTTGTTCTCCTCGTCCATGTTGATGTCGCCACATCCAGATACACAGCAGGTACCCATACCACGGGCAACTACGGCTGCGTGGCTTGTCATACCACCACGTACGGTAAGGATACCCTGAGCAGCCTTCATACCTGTGATATCTTCTGGAGATGTCTCAAGACGTACAAGAACGACCTTCTCTCCTCTTTCAGCCCAGCTTTCAGCATCGTCAGCTGTAAATACAACCTTACCACAAGCAGCTCCTGGAGATGCTCCAAGACCCTTTCCAAGTGGAGTTGCAGCTTTAAGTGCAGCAGCATCGAACTGTGGATGTAATAATGTATCAAGGTTACGAGGATCGATCATAGCAACTGCCTCTTCCGGAGTCTTATGTCCCTCGTCTACTAAATCGCAAGCGATCTTTAATGCAGCCGGAGCTGTTCTCTTACCGTTACGGCACTGAAGCATGTATAACTTCTTGTTCTCAACCGTAAACTCCATATCCTGCATATCATGATAATGGTTCTCAAGAGTCTCACAAACCTTAAGGAACTCAGCATATGCCTCTGGGAACTCCTGCTCCATCTGAGCGATTGGCATTGGAGTACGAACACCGGCAACTACGTCCTCACCCTGTGCATTGATCAGGAACTCACCCATAAGCTTGTTCTCACCAGTTGCAGGATCACGAGTGAAGGCAACACCTGTACCGGACTGATCATTTAAGTTACCGAATACCATTGGCATTACGTTAACAGCGGTTCCCCAGGAATATGGGATATCGTTGTCTCTTCTATATACGTTAGCACGTGGGTTGTCCCATGAACGGAATACAGCCTCGATTGCAAGCTTTAACTGCTCTACTGGATCTGAAGGGAACTCTGTTCCTAACTGATTCTTGTACTCAGCCTTGAACTGCTCTGCTAATTCCTTTAAGTCTGCTGCTGTAAGGTCAACGTCAAACTTAACACCTCTGTCAGCTTTCATCTTGTCGATGAGCTGCTCGAAGTATTTCTTACCAACTTCCATTACAACGTCAGAGAACATCTGAATGAAACGACGATATGAATCGTATACGAATCTCTCAAACTTTGGATCCGGGTTACCAGCGATCATAGCTGCTACTACATCGTCGTTAAGACCAAGGTTAAGGATCGTATCCATCATACCAGGCATAGAAGCACGTGCTCCGGAACGTACAGATACAAGAAGAGGATTCTTAAGATCACCGAACTTCTTGCCGTTCTCTTTTTCCATCCAAGCTACACCTTCCATAGCCTGAGCCATAATTTCATCATTGATTTTACGTCCATCCTCATAGTACTGAGTACATGCCTCAGTTGTGATGGTGAATCCCTGTGGTACTGGAAGACCAATTTCAGTCATCTCAGCAAGGTTAGCACCCTTACCACCGAGAAGGTTACGCATGGTCATGTTACCTTCTTTGAAGGTGTATACCCACTTGTTTGCCATTTGACAATTCCTCCTAATATTTGTTTATTGTATAAATTCGAAAAACGAATAACATGATCCGTTTTTCATAAAGCTGAGCCGTGAACACAGACTTCACGACTATGCTATACTTATTGTAACACAGAATTCGCATTTCGCAAGCATTTTTTACCATAGTTATGCCCCATGAACCACAGAGCCGGACGCAAACCATCCGTTTTGTAATCCACAGGGCAGACTTTTATTTATGCGATATTAAAATTCAAATTTTTTCTCAAAATAAGCATCCAGCTCATCGATTTTAATTCTTTCCTGCTGCATGGTGTCACGGTCACGTACGGTAACGGCTCCATCCTCTTCGGAATCAAAATCATAGGTAACACAGAATGGTGTACCAATCTCATCCTGACGGCGGTAACGCTTTCCGATCGTTCCTCTGTCATCAAACTCACAATTGTATTTCTTTGCCAGCTGGGCATATACTTTTTCCGCACCCTCATTTAACTTCTTGGATAACGGAAGCACACCGATCTTAACCGGAGCAAGTGCCGGATGGAAATGGAAAACGGTTCTTACGTCCGGCTTTTCCTCTGTTCCGATATTTTCCTCATCGTATGCGGCACATAAAAATGCCAGAACCACACGATCAGCACCAAGTGATGGCTCAATAACATAAGGAATATACTTTTCTCCCTTGGTATCATCAAAATACGTCATATCCTGACCGGACACATTCTGATGCTGTGTCAGATCGTAATCGGTACGGTCGGCAATCCCCCAGAGTTCCCCCCATCCAAACGGGAATAAGAATTCAATATCTGTCGTTCCCTTAGAATAGAAACACAGTTCCTCGGCAGAATGATCACGCAGACGCATCTCGTCTTCCTTGATTCCCAGAGATAACAGCCAGTCACGGCAGAACGCTCTCCAGTACTGGAACCACTCTAAATCGGTACCCGGCTCACAGAAAAATTCCAGCTCCATCTGCTCAAACTCTCTCGTACGGAATGTGAAGTTACCCGGTGTAATCTCATTACGGAAAGACTTACCAATCTGTCCGATTCCAAACGGAATTTTCTTACGGGAAGTTCTCTGCACATTTTTGAAGTTAACGAAAATACCCTGTGCGGTTTCCGGACGAAGATATACGGTATTTTTTGCATCTTCCGTAACTCCCTGGAATGTCTTAAACATCAGATTAAACTGACGGATGTCTGTAAAATTATGCTTACCGCAGGAAGGACATGGAATGTTATGACTTTCGATAAAATCTACCATTTTCTCATTGGACCATCCATCTACGGATCCGTCCAACTCGATGTTATTCTCCTGTGCAAAATCTTCGATCAGCTTATCTGCACGGAAACGCTCATGACATTCTTTACAATCCATCAGCGGATCAGAAAAACCTCCCAGATGTCCGGAAGCAACCCAGGTCTGTGGGTTCATCAGGATGGCGCAGTCCACACCAACATTGTATGGGTTTTCCTGTATGAACTTCTTCCACCATGCACGCTTCACATTGTTTTTCAGTTCTACACCAAGATTTCCGTAATCCCATGTATTTGCAAGACCTCCGTAGATTTCAGATCCCGGATATACAAAACCTCTTGCTTTTGCTACCTGCACAATTTTGTCCATCGTCTTTTCCATTATGTAATCCTCACATTCTATTATGTATTTTCTGATCCGCCCAAAGGCTGGATCTGAGTTACTTATAAATTATATAGGTATATACCTGACTGAATTCGCCTGTGGCATCATCGGTACTGGTATCTTCCTCATCAAACTGAAACTTCACTTCGGATTCCTGCTCCGTAACATCGATCAGATCGTCATCGGATACCGCTCCTGTCGTTTCCTCAATCTGTGTGCCTGCTGCCTCTGTGGCACTTTCCGTTCCCTCTGTTGTTTTTTCCGCTGCAAGAAGGGACGTTCCTTCTTTGATTGCAATGGTCTGTGCATCCACATAACTGATATTTGTCGTGGATACATAACAGATGGTTCCTTTTACTTTTACATTTGTATTTCCACGGATTACAACCACTTTGCAGCTGGAGTCATCCAGAAATGCGCTGCTCTCACACGCTTTGATCTTTCCGTTTTTTACGGATGCAAACGATCCGTCAAAAGAATACCCTGCGGCCAGTGCTTCTGCAACACTTCCCGTATACAGTTCCATATCATTAAATTTCTGATAATCTTCGGCTGTACGGTACGCAATGGTAAGCGTTGCCTTTTTTTCTCCTGTGTCGAGTTTTTTCAGCGAAACGCTTCCCTTTCCGTTTTTCTCATTATAGGTATCTATTTCATTTTTGACATATTCTTTCAATCCGTCTTTATCATATGTCTTTTCGTCAAAATTTTCCACATCGGTAGACACGATTTTTCCATCTTTCAGTACAAAAACTGTGCTTTCATCCGCTTTGTAAGAAGTGCCGCAACCGGTAAACATTCCTACACTAAGCAGAAATACCAGCACGATCTGACCGAATTTCTTCATGATTTCACAAATCCTCCTCTATTCACAATCCATGATATTATACACTTTTCATATTCCCATTTCAACCGAAAATCGAAAGGGACTTAAAGTCATGATGCACATAATACGCCATATATTCTTTCATAATCATCTTCAGTTCCCTTAGTACTTCCTCTGAAACGGTAAACGAGTATAATCTGGCGACAGGTGTGGATATGATATACTGCATCGTATATCGCGTGGAATCGGAAATATACATGCCCTGTACTTCCTTCGCACAGGTTCTGCAGAAGATGCCTCCCCTTTTCACCGAAAAGAAACACAGGTCTTCTTTCGCATGACAATGCATACAGGCAAACACCTGCGGTCCTTCTCCATTGATGGTTATGGCTTTTAGTTCAAACACTGCACGCACAAGTTCTTTTGGATACCTGCTGTTTTTCCAGTGCACGAAACGACTGGTACAAAAGCTTAAGCATTTCCCGCTCATCGTTATTTCCTGACATAATATTCCGCGAATTCTGCAAAGTAGAACGCAAGCGATGCAGCATCCAGATCCAAAACCAGTTCACGAAAATAGTTCTGGATGTTTGCTTTGGTAACATTATAGGAATTTCTTCCCTCAAACACTTCGAATTCGCCAAAGGCAAAGGGATTCGTCGCTGCCAGCAGCTGGCTCGACGGTCGTCTGGAACCTCTGGCAAACGCTGTGATTTTTCCCCTTTCCTTTGTCAGAATCGTTATTCTTTTGTCATAATCATTGACAGGCATGGCTGTTAAAACCATGCCCATCACTATCACAGACTGACTCATACTTCTGCTGTTCCTTCTGTCCGTAACCTCCGCCACTTCCTGCGGCATCCGTCACTTCATTCCGATAAGTCAGATAATCGGTAACTTTTCCTGTTGTCCAGAATGTTTCCCAGGTTTTCTCCATTGCACCTTACCTCCATTACTATCGTCTGCAATGGCGGTAATTCTATTCCCGAAAAATATTGGAAACCCATCATCTGATCTTTATCTTTTATTCTTCCTCCCGATACCCGAAATTTTTAATCAGAAAATCACTGTCTCTCCAGTCTTTCTTCACCTTCACCCAAAGTTTTAAATTCACTTTGGCATCCAGCATTTTTTCCATCTCGTAACGCGCATTGGTTCCGATCTTTTTAAGCATCGACCCCTGCTTTCCGATAATAATTCCCTTGTGGGAATCCCGTTCACACACAATCGTTGCGTCGATATCATACATCTTTCCGCCTTTGCGCGGTTTCATCTGGTCGATGGCAACAGCAATTCCATGCGGTACTTCATCGCTTAACGCATGAAGTGCTTTTTCTCTTATGATCTCCGCACAGATCGCACGCTCCGGCTGATCGGTAATCGTATCCTCGTCATAAAACTGCGGACCATACGGAAGATACTTAAAAATAGAATCAATCACGTCATCCACATTCTGTCCGCGAAGGGCGGAAGTCGGAATAATCTCCGCGAAATCATAAATCTTGCGGTAGGTATCGATAAACTCCAGTACCTTGTCTTTTTCCACGGTATCAACTTTATTGATCACAAGAATCACAGGCGTCTGAACTTTTTTCAGCTGTTCTACAATGTGCTGTTCCCCCGCACCGATAAAATTACTCGGCTCCACCAGCCACAATACGACATCCACCTCGTTCAGTGTCTTTTCTGCAACATTTACCATATATTCACCAAGCTTATTTTTTGCTTTGTGAATTCCCGGCGTGTCAAGAAAAACGATCTGTCCACGCTCCATATCCGTATACACGGTCTGGATCCGGTTTCTGGTTGTCTGCGGCTTATTGGATGTGATTGCAATCTTCTGTCCGATCAGACGGTTCATCAACGTTGATTTTCCTACATTTGGTCTGCCGATAATTGTAACAAACCCTGACTTAAAATTTGCTGCTGTCATTTGTATCTCCTTTATCGTGCTATTCGCACAGTCCCTGAATTGAGGTAAACATACCGCTTTCTTCACGGATTGCATGCTCATTTCCCACTACACACAGACACTGATCGGAAAGGATCGAGGCGATCAGATCCGAAAGACTGCGGATATCTGCCGGTGTCGCTGTCAGTATCTCGTCACGCTCTTTCTGGATTTCCTCATAGGTCAGATGTTCCAGATAAGCAGCCATCGAACGGCTTCCCTTTGCTTCTGGGTTTAACGGTGTATCCAAAGCTCCAAACGTGCCGATGATATATTTTGTCATATCACGCTCATCCGGATCAAAGGATGCTACATATTCCGGAATTTTCTCATAGACGGCATTGGTCTTTGCCAGATTCGGGTCCCGGTAAGATACAAAATAACTGTCTCCGGTTCTAAGGAAAGAACTCATACATCCATATGCACCGCCCTTTACGCGGATATTCATCCACAGATATTCATAGCTTAAAATCATTTTTAAAATCTTTAAGGTTCCGTGATATGCGTATCCATGGCTGATAAAGTTACCGGATCTTGCCACATACTGGATCTGGGAGGCGTCCGTAAATCCCTCATTTTTCTTAGAAAGCACCGGATGGATTGCAGCCTGCGCCGGTGTTCCTTCCGGAAGTTTCTCCAGATACTTCTGCATGATCGGGGAAGCTTTTTCATAAGAGACTTCTTCTCCGGTAAAGCTGACGAGCATTCTCTTTCTGACAAATACTTTTTCTATCAGCTGCTGCAGTTTTTCGGCTACCGCCTGCGGATTCTCTTTCATCTGTTCATCCAGTCTGCGGATCATCTGATTGTATGCAATACCAATTGTCGCATCATTATAAAATGCATAAACAGATTCGTAAGAAAGTGCACGCATTGCAGCTACCGTGTGCCCGCTGCTGCTTAAGTTCACCTGCAGTCTGGATTTCACCTGTGCAATCAGTTCAGCCAGTCGTTTGGTATCGTGCAGATCCGAACTGTTTAAGATTTCCTCTGCCAGTTTCATGGCATGCTCCAGATTGCTCTCAAGCACTTTCATGCGGATCTCAAATTTAACTGCCATCGCATCGTGATTTTTCAGATCCGGATACATGCTGACCCCACTGGTAATTCCGCCGGTATAAATATTGATGGCATTTGCAAGATCGGCATAACTGTAGGATCTGGTATTGACATATCCGAGTACCGCGCGCAGAAGTCCAAGGTACGGAACCTCCTCCTCTGCAATGTCATTGCACTCAAACATCAGAGTAATATAATCGATGCCATTTGCCGGTGCCTCATGCCGGACAACCGGAATTTCTCCCATGTTCTCCTCCTTATTGGAAAACGGCATGGCTTCTTTTTTCATATCCTCTCTGCCAAGCATCGGAATTTTCAACAGATCTTCTTCCTTTGACGGTTCTTCCTGATATTCCCGCAGATGTCTGGTCTGGGCAATCAGCGCCTGCACCTCTTCGTCACTCAATCCGGCCTTGTATGCTGCAAGTTTTTCTGCCAGTGCCTGTTCTTTGGCACGGTTAAGCCCCTTCTCCGGCGCAACCACAACCACAGCACCATGCGCATTGTCAAGCAGATACTTCTGAATCAGATCTTCAAAATATCCGGTTTTGATCTGCTCCCGCAAAAACTGTAATGTATCCAGACATTCCAGATGAATAAACGGCTTGGTATCATCAAACAGCCAGCTTTCCATACACTGCAGTCCATACAAAAGTCCCTTCGGAAACTGTCCGTAATCTGCTTCCCGGAACCGGAATTCCGCACTGTTAATTCCTGCAAGAAGGGAATCCTGATTCAGACCTTCCTTTACCAGCTTCTGTAAGGTTTCCTCGATAATCTGCACAAAACGGGTCTGATCAGACTCATCGGCATTCTTAGCGACAATGGAGAACATCGGCTGAAGCATGCCATCCTCAAAAGATCCGTAGACATCTTCCCCGATTCCCGCATCAATCAGTGCCTGGCGTACCGGTGCTCCCGGCGCACTGACAAGGACATAATCCAGTACCGAAAATGCCTGATACAATTCACGGTCAAGAACGGTTCCCACCACTTTATTGTAAGAAAGATACGTGTGCTTCTCCTCCGGTTCATCCTCTGTGATCGGATACGTTCTGCGCTCGGATACTACCGCGTCAAATGGCTTTTGCAACTGGATTTTTGAATGTACTTCCACTTCATTTGCATCATAATGGCTTAAATATTCCTCATCCAGCCAGGTGAGCCTCTCTTCTATATCCATATCTCCATACAGATAAATATAGGAGTTGCATGGGTGATAATATTTGTGATAAAACGCAAGATAATTTTCATACGTCAGTTCCGGTATTTTTTCCGGGTTTCCTCCGGAATTTTTGCTGTAGGTATTGTCCGGAAACAGTGCTTCCATAATTGCCGTCTCAAGTACTTCATCCGGGGAGGAATATGCCCCCTTCATTTCATTGTATACGACGCCGTTGATGGTCAGCGGTGCATCTTCTGACTCCAGCTCATAGTGCCAGCCTTCCTGCATAAAAATCTCTTTATACTTTGTAATATTTGGATGGAATACCGCATCCAGATATACCTCCATCAGATTTTTAAAATCCCGCTCATTATAACTTGCTACCGGATACAGTGTTTTTTCCGGATATGTCATTGCATTCAAAAACGTATTGAGTGACCCTTTGGCAAGCTCAATAAAAGGGTCTTTGACCGGAAATTTATCCGATCCGCAAAGCGTGGTATGCTCGATAATATGCGGAACTCCTGTCTCATCTTCCGGGGGTGTCCGAAATCCGATCGAAAACACCTTATTGTCATCTTCATTGGAAATGACACACACGCGTGCTCCGCTTTTTTTGTGTCGCAGAATATATCCCATGGATTCAATATCTGCAATCTTTCTTACTTCTATTATTTCATATGCTGACAATTTCAATTTATCCATATTTCTCATCCTTCCATTTTTATTTCAACGGAATAGTTTTATTCTTTCCGAATCGATACATCCATCTGTGGGAATGGAATCGAAATTCCATTTTCATCCAGTGCATTTTTCATCTGCTCCAGCAAACGCCACCGCACCGGCCAGTAATCTTCTGTTTTTACCCATACGCGAATGCCCATATCTACGGCACTATCCCCCAGATCCGATACAAAAATATCGACCGGTTCATCCTTTATCACTGCGGTTTCTGTCTTTACCACACCCTCAAGCACTGCTTTAACCTTTGACAAATCCGATGCATAGCCAACCCCGACGGTCAGATCAATCCGTCGCATATCCATATGGCTGTAATTGGTAATACTGCTGTTGGACAGACTTCCATTCGGAATCAGGATCAGTTTGTTATCAATGGTAAGCAGCTTGGTGTAAAAAATGGTAATCTCCTTTACAGTTCCTTCTTCCGATGAAGCATTATCCAATATATAATCGCCTACCACAAATGGTTTCAGCAACAAAATCAGAACACCACCGGCAAAATTAGAAAGGCTTCCCTGCAGTGCCAGTCCCATAGTAAGTCCTGCGGACCCCAGCACGGCAATCACAGAGCTTGTCGTCACGCCAAACTGCCCCAGAATAATCATTGCCAGCACAAAATAGAGCGCATATTTCACAAAAGAACTCAGAAAGGAAACCACACCGGCTTCTACTTTTCCGCGCTCTAAGAAACGGCGCACCATTTTCACCAGCATTTTGATCATCCGGCTGCCTACCAGAAGAATAATCACTGCAATCATCAGCTGAACGAGAAACCCCAGCAGAGATGGTGTCAGATCCTGTAAATATTTCCGGATAATTCCCGGATTTTTCGCCACTTCATTTAACACTTCACTCTCAGTGCTAAGCTGTGTCAGTTGGTCTGTTATTAAAATTCCCAATGTATTTCTCCATTTATGTCCTATAATGCCATTCTTTAAATCTCATGGATGAATAATCCACTGCGGAGTTTCGGCTCAAACCAGGTAGATTTCGGCGGCATGAGACGTCCCGCATCTGCCACAGCAAATAACTCCTGAATGGATGTCGGATACATGGCAAATGCAACCTGGCAGTCCTCATGGCATCTTCTTTCTAACTCTTTCATGCCACGGATTCCGCCGACAAAATCAATTCTTTTATCTGTCTTTGGATCACCGATTCCAAGTACCGGTGCCAAAAGTACATTCTGTAATACCGATACATCCAGTCCTTCTACCGGATCCTCCGGAACCGACTCCGGACGCATGATACAACGATACCATTTATCAGAAAGAAACATGGAAAACTGTCCCTTTTTCACCGGTCGTACATCGTTTCCATTTTCGATTTTCTGCACATCAAAAAGTTCCTGCATTTTTGATAAAAATGCCTCTTCGGTCATATCTCCTAAATCCCGTACCACACGGTTGTAATCCATGATCATCAGTTCCTCATCCGGGAATAAAACGGAAAGGAAATAATTAAATTCTTCTTTTCCGGTATATCCCGGATGTTCTTCTCTCCGCTTAAATCCGACTTTTACCGCAGAAGCAGCTCTGTGATGTCCGTCTGCAATATAGATTTCCCCAATCTGTGCAAATGCATTCCGGATCGTCTGGATATCTTCCGGATCGGATATTACAAAAACACGGTGGCGAATACCATCTTCCGCAACAAAATCATATAAGGCATCCTGTTTCTTTGTCTTTGCCACAACCTCATTGATCACGGCATTGGCACGATATGCCAGAAAAATCGGTCCGGTCTGTGCACTGCACGTATCTACGTGACAGATACGATCCTGTTCCTTATCCGCACGGGTATTCTCATGTTTTTTGATGACCTGATTCGCATAATCATCAATGGATGCACATGCTGCAATGCCGGTCTGTGTTCTTCCATCCATCGTCAGTTCATATATGTAATAACATTCTCTGTTATCCCGGATAAATGTGCCGTCAGCGATCCAGTCTTTTAACATCTGTGCCGCTTTGGCATATACTCTGTCATCATAGGTATCCACATCATCCGGAAACTGTGTCTCCGCACGGTCAATTGCCAGAAATGATTTTTGGATTTTTTTGCCACAACTTCTTTTGCTTCTTCTCTGTTATATACATCATATGGTAATGCCGCCACTGCAGATACTACATCTTCTGCCGGTCTGACACATACAAATGGTTTTATGTCTGCCATATTATCCTCCATAAATTGTGCTGGTTTCTATACCTTTCTAGTATAATGGAAAAAATACGTTTATACAAGAAAAAATATGGCGGTTCTTTCGAACCGCCATACAGCAAAATGCTTATCTTTTCTGTTATTTTACAAGGCGTACACGCAATACATCGTCAATTGCCTGCAGTTTTTTCAGCACATCATCGGTAATCTGGGAATCCACATCGATCAGTGCATATGCATAGTCACCCTTTGCCTTATTTGTCATATCTGACACATTGATATCTGCCTCTCCAAGAACGGTCGTATACTGGCCGATCATCCCCTTGACATTCTTGTGCAGAATTGCAACACGTCCGGCTGTGGTACATGCTCCCATGTTGCAGTCCGGATAATTGACAGAATGAGTAATATTACCATTCTCCATGTAGTCACGAATCTCACGGACAGCCATAATTGCGCAGTTGTCTTCAGACTCTGCTGTAGATGCTCCAAGATGTGGAGTGACAATACATCCCTTTGCTCCAACGGTTGTAGTATTCGGGAAATCAGAAACATATTTCTTAATCTTTCCTGCAGCCAGCGCATCAACCATTGCCTCTTCGTCTACCAGCAGATCTCTTGCAAAGTTTAATACAATTGCGGTAGGCTTCATCATTGCGATCGCATTGGCATCAATCATCTTTCTGGTAGAATCCAAAAGAGGTACATGGATCGTAATGTAATCGCACTCTTTGTAAATATCTTCTACATTGCTGATATGCTTTACGCTTCTGGATAAGTTCCATGCAGCATTGACAGAAATATATGGATCATATCCATATACTTCCATACCCATATGGGTTGCGGCATTTGCTACAAGCACACCGATGGCTCCAAGTCCGATGACACCTAATTTCTTTCCGGAAATCTCTGTTCCTGCAAAGTTCTTCTTCTGTTTCTCTGCAGTTTTTGCAATGTTATCATCGTTCTGGTTTGCCAAACACCAGTCAATACCACCGACAATATCGCGGGATGCATATAACATTCCTGCAAAAACAAGTTCTTTTACACCATTGGCATTTGCACCCGGTGTATTAAATACAACGATACCTTTGTCAGCACATTTGTCAAGCGGAATATTGTTGACACCTGCACCGGCGCGGGCAACTGCAAGCAGTGAATCCGGAAGATCCAGATCGTGCATTGCCGCACTGCGGACAAGTGCTGCATCAGCGCCTGCCAGATCGTCTACTTTTTTGTAATCATCAGAAAATAAATCCAGACCTACCCCAGCGATAGGATTTAAGCATGTATAATTAAACATTTTATGCATTCTCCTTCTCAAATTTCTTCATGAACGCAACAAGCTTTTCTACGCCCTCTTTTGGCATTGCGTTGTAAATGGATGCACGCATACCGCCAACGGTACGATGTCCTTTCAGGTTTACGAAGCCAGCCTCGGTTGCCTCTTTTACGAATTTCGCATCCATATCCTTGTCTCCGGTTACGAACGGTACATTCATCAGTGAACGGTCTTCTTTTCTGACAGTTCCCTTGAACAGTTTGCTCTCATCCAGGAAATCATAAAGGATCTTTGCTTTTTCAATGTTGCGTCTCTGCATTTCCTCTAAGCCGCCCATCTTTTTCAGCCACTTAAAGACTTTACCGCAGATATAAATGCCGTAGCATGGCGGTGTGTTGTACAGGCTGTCTTTGTCTGCCTGTGTCTTCCACTTGAGCATGGTTGGTGTGCCAGGAAGTACATCATCTGTAATCAGGTCTTCCCGTGCAATTACGATTACAACACCTGCCGGTCCGATATTCTTCTGTACGCCACCATAGATTACGCCATACTTTGTCACATCTACAGGCTCAGATAAGAAGCAGGAAGATACATCTGCTACCAGTGTCTTTCCCTTTGTGTTTGGAAGCTTCTTGTATTTGGTTCCGTAAATGGTGTTGTTCTCACAGATATAAACGTAATCCAGATCATCCGGAATATTCAGATCGGAACAATCCGGAATATAAGAGAATGTCTGATCTGCAGAGGATGCAAGCTCAATTGCCTCTCCGTACATCTGTGCTTCCTGATAAGCCTTCTTTGCCCACTGTCCTGTGACAATGTATCCGGCTTTCTTATTCTTCATCAGATTCATAGGAACTGCTGCAAACTGCTGGGATGCTCCACCCTGTAAGAACAATACCTTATAATTATCCGGAATGTTCATCAGCTCTCTTAAATCTTTTTCTGCATCCTTGATGATGTCATCGAATACTTTGGATCTGTGGCTCATTTCCATAACGGACATGCCGCATCCTCTGTAATCCAACATTTCATCTGCTGCTTCCTGCAGTACCTCCTCCGGCAATACTGCCGGTCCTGCTGAGAAATTGTATACTCTGCTCATTTCAAACTTCCTCCTATATTTTACTATGCTGTTGCTTATTTATTCTTGCCCTCGAAATCTTTTCCATCGAAACATTCATTGATCGGAGCCCCCGGTGCAACCATCGGCCATACCTTGTCATCCGAATCCACAATCGCGTCAATTACAAACGGCGTCTTACTTTCCAATGCTTCCTGAAAAGCTGCGTTAAACTCTTCCTGTGTTGTCACACGCCGGGCAGCTGCGCCCATCGCCTCTGCAATCTTTACGTAGTCCACACCGTCATCTAAAACCGTTGCGGAATAATGCTGTTTATAGAAAAGTGTCTGCCACTGGCGGACCATTCCGAGTACATGGTTATTGACAATCACTTCAATCAACGGAAGCTTTTGTCTGGATGCTGTTGCAAGTTCATTCATATTCATGCGGAAACATCCGTCTCCCGCAATATTGATCACCTGCTTATCCGGATTTGCAGTCTGTGCACCAATTGCAGCGCCAAGACCATACCCCATCGTACCAAGACCTCCGGATGTCAGCAGGGTTCTTGGTTTACTGTATTTAAAATACTGTGCAGCCCACATCTGATGCTGACCGACTTCCGTGACCATAATGGCATCTTTTGCCATCTCATAGATCTTTGCGATCATAAACGGACCACTTAACCCTTCCTTTGGAACTGGTCATAGGATACATCTTCTGATAATCCGCAATATGGGAAAGCCACTCGGTATGTTTCTGCTGCTCAAGTTTTTCATTCAGCTTTCCGAGGACGATTGCCACATCCCCGATAATGCTGTGATTTTACGATAATATTTTTATTGATTTCTACCGGATCAATATCAATCTGCAGAATCTTTGCCTGTTTTGCAAATTTCTTTGGATTTCCAAGTACACGGTCCGAAAAACGAACACCAACTGCGATCAGAAGATCACATTCACTGACACCGAGATTGGACGTCTTTGTTCCGTGCATTCCAAGCATTCCGGTATAGTTTTCTGATGTTCCATCATATGCACCTTTTCCCATCAGTGTGTCGCAGACCGGTGCATCTGTTTTTTCTACAAATGTCTTTAATACTTCACTGGCTCCGGAAAGGATTGCTCCTCCTCCGACAAATATGTACGGCTTCTTTGCCTTTTCAATCATCTGGATGGCTTTCTTTAAATCATCCTCATTGAATGCCGAACAATCCGGCTGCGGCATTTTTGGCTCTTTCTTTATATACTCTGTTTTGTTGGCAGTCACATCCTTGGTGATATCTACCAGAACCGGGCCCGGACGTCCTTTCCGCGCAATGGAAAAAGCTCTGCGAATCGTATCGGCAAGTTTTGTTACATCTTTTACAATAAAACTGTATTTTGTAATCGGTGTTGTGATGCCAGCAATATCAATTTCCTGAAAACTGTCTTTTCCGAGGAGTGATACCCCAACATTGCAAGTGATTGCCACGATCGGAATGGAATCCATATACGCAGTTGCGATACCGGTCACCAGATTGGTGGCTCCCGGTCCGCTTGTTGCCATACAGACTCCGACTTTTCCTGTACTTCTGGCATATCCGTCTGCTGCATGGGAAGCCCCCTGCTCATGCGAGGTAAGTACATGCCGGATTTCCGGATGTTTGTATAATTCATCATAAACGTTCAGGATTGCACCGCCCGGATATCCGAAAACGGTATCTACACCCTGTTCTTTCAGGCATTCTATAATCACCTGTGATCCTGTCAACTGCATTTTCTAACCCTCTATCCTTTATTTCTCTTCTGGCACTTCCAAGACAGCTCCACGGTTTCCGGAAGTAACCAGTGCAGAATATCTCTTAAGATATCCGGTGGTAACCTTCGGCTCTCTCGGCTGCCATTTTGCACGTCGTGCGGCCATCTCTTCATCCGAAACATCTACGTTCAATGTCATCTCCGGGATATTGATCTTTATGATATCGCCCTCTTCTACCAGAGCAATCGGTCCCCCAACTGCTGCTTCTGGAGAAACATGTCCGATGGATGCGCCTCTGGATGCACCGGAAAAACGTCCGTCGGTAATCAGGGCAACAGAACTGCCAAGCCCCATACCGGCAATCGCAGAAGTCGGATTTAACATTTCTCTCATACCAGGTCCGCCCTTCGGTCCCTCATAGCGGATGACAACGACATCACCCTCTACAATCTTGCCGCCCTTGATCGCAGCGATAGCATCTTCCTCACACTCAAAGACTCTTGCCGGTCCTTCATGAACCATCATCTCATCGACAACAGCAGAACGCTTAACCACCGAACCATCCGGTGCCAGATTTCCTTTCAGAACAGCCAGACCACCGGTCTTGGAATATGGATGATCAACCGGACGGATGACTTCCGGATTGCGGTTCACTGCGTTTGCAATGTTCTCTCCGATCGTCTTTCCGGTTACGGTCATACAATCGGTATGTAACAGACCGATATCTGCCAGTTCTTTCATCACTGCATATACACCGCCGGCTTCATTGAGATCCTCCATATAAGTAGGACCAGCCGGTGCCAGATGGCAGAGGTTTGGTGTCTTTTCGCTGATCGGGTTTGCAAAGCTGATATCAAAATCAAAACCGATCTCATGCGCGATCGCCGGCAGATGCAGCATGGAGTTTGTGGAACATCCCAGTGCCATATCTACTGTCAGTGCATTTAAGATGGACTCTTTTGTAATAATATCACGCGCGCAGATATTCTTGCGGAACATATCCATAACTGCCATACCTGCATGTTTTGCAAGTTTGATACGTTCCGAGTAAACAGCCGGAATCGTTCCGTTTCCGCGAAGTCCCATACCAAGAGCTTCGGTCAGACAGTTCATAGAGTTTGCGGTATACATGCCGGAGCAGGACCCACAGGTCGGGCAGACTTTATTCTCATATTCAAGCACATCATCCTCTGTCATGGTTCCTGCTGCGTAAGATCCGAACTGCCTCAAACATGGAAGAAAGACTTCTCTTCTTTCCCTGCACATGTCCGGCAAGCATCGATCCGCCGGATACAAATACGGTCGGAAGATTCAGACGGGCAGCTGCCATCAGAAGCCCCGGTACATTCTTATCACAGTTTGGCACCATAACCAGTGCATCAAACTGATGGGCGATAGCCATACACTCCGTGGAATCTGCAATCAGGTCTCTGGTAACCAGAGAATATTTCATGCCGACATGTCCCATGGCAATACCATCACATACCGCGATTGCCGGAAATACAACCGGTACGCCACCTGCTTCCGCAACGCCGAGTTTTACGGCGTTTACAATTTTATCAATATTCATATGACCCGGAACAATTTCATTGTAGGAACTTACAATTCCGACCATTGGTTTTTTTAATTCTTCTGCGGTAAATCCGAGCGCATTGAAAAGACTGCGCGCCGGAGCCTGCTGCATACCGCTCCTTGCGTTATCACTTATCATATTATGTTCTCCTTAAACTCTCTCTGCGATCAGGTCGCCCATCTTTGCTGTACCAACCTGTTTAATCCCTTCTGTGCTCTCTCCTGCCTGCGGCATGATATCAATGGTACGATATCCTTCTTTTAATACCTGTTTCACGGCATTCTCAATCGCATCAGCCTCTTTATCCAGATCAAACGTATAGCGAAGCATCATGGCTGCACTTAAAATGGTTGCTATCGGGTTGGCAATGCCTTTTCCGGCAATATCCGGTGCAGACCCGCCACTCGGCTCATATAAACCGAATTTGGTATCATTCAAACTTGCGGATGATAACATACCGATGGAACCGGTCACCATGGAAGCCTCATCGGATAAAATATCTCCAAACATATTCTCCGTCAGAATCACGTCAAACTGTTTTGGATCTTTCACAAGCTGCATTGCACAGTTATCGACAAGCATATGCTCATACGTTACTTCCGGATAATCTTTTGCAACTTCTTCTACGATTTTTCTCCAGAGCCGGGAAGAATCCAGAACATTTGCCTTATCCACGGAAGTTACCTTTTTGCGGCGCTTCATTGCAATGTCAAATGCTCTCTTTGCAATTCTGCGGATTTCATTCTCGTTATATGTAAGACTGTCAAATGCAGTCATCACTCCGTCGACTTCTTCTGTCTTTCTCTCTCCAAAGTAAAGTCCACCGGTAAGCTCTCTCATGATCATCAGATCAAATCCGCCTTCTGTGATCTCTTCTTTTAACGGACATGCTCCTTTCAATTCATCGTAAAGAATTGCCGGTCTTAAGTTTGCAAAAAGATTCAACTCTTTACGGATACGGAGAAGTCCTGCCTCCGGTCTTTTAGATGGCTCTAATTTGTACCATGGCGATGTACTTGTGTTTCCACCGATAGATCCCATCAGAACTGCATCGCAGGATTTTGCCTCTGCTACTGTCTCATCGGTAAGAGGAACACCATGCACATCGATGGAAGCTCCACCCATCAGTAACTGTCTGTACTCTATATTATGACTGTAACGCTTGGCTGCTTTATCTAAATCTTTCATCGCCTCTGTTACGATTTTCCGGGCCCAAATTTCCGTCCCCTTTTGACTCACGCCAAATTTTTAAAATTCATATGTATCTTCTTCCTAAAACTAGTGCTGCAAAAAAAATCTAATGTTTTTTATATTTAGCCTATTTTT
>ENA-OQKA01000087-OQKA01000087.1-human-gut-metagenome-genome-assembly--contig:-NODE-87-length-28728-cov-5.965281_pt1 | contig 28728 bp, 21 predicted proteins | sample MGYA00242644_ERZ504789 | MGnify/ENA primary metagenome ERZ504789 (study PRJEB26092, sample SAMD00036423) | human gut metagenome | host: Homo sapiens | study: EMG produced TPA metagenomics assembly of...
TGGTCAAACTCGTCGTCATGACGAAGCTCCAGCAGGTCGCCCTTGCCCACGGGCTCAAACAGCTCAATGCGGACGATGGCGGCGCGGCGACGGCGGTCGTCGGGCTTGAGGCCGCGCACATCGCGGTTGGCCAGGCGGCTGCCGAGCACCGTGCCCACGATCTGGCCGCGGTTGTTGGAGCGCTCGTAGCTCATCATCTCGTCACCCGAGGTGCCGTCTTGGTAGGCGTGCGTAAAGTCACGGTTAAAGCAGCGCTTGAGCTGGCGCTGGCGGGCGGCCTCTTCATCCTTAGAGGTCGAAACATTGGCCAGCATGTCATCAATCTGATGACGATACACGTCGACGATGGAATACACGTAATCGGGGGCCTTCATGCGGCCCTCGAGCTTGAGCGACGCGGCGCCGGCGTCATACAGACGGCGAACGAGCTGCGAGGTGTTGGTGTCGCGCGGGCACAGCGCGCGCTCGCGACCGGCAGGGGAGAGCGAGCGGCCGTTCTCGTCGATCAGCTCGTAAGGCAGGCGACAGGGCTGGGCGCACATGCCGCGGTTGGCCGAGCGACCCGCCATGGCAAAGCTCGACAGCAGGCACAGGCCCGAGTAGCAAAAGCAGATGGCGCCGTGGCTAAAGACCTCCAGGTCAACGTCGGGCGCGGCGTCGTGGATGGCGGCGATCTCATCGATGGAGAGCTCGCGCGAGAGGGTCACGCGGTCGGCGCCCTGCTCGCGGCACCAAAGCGTTCCGCGGTCATCATGGATGTTCGCCTGAGTCGAGATGTGTGTCTCGATGCCGGGCATGGTGCGCTTGACCTCAAAGAACAGGCCCCAGTCCTGGATAATAAAGGCGTCGGCGCCCAGCGTGGAGCAACGATGGATGAGCTGCAGCGCATCGCTCATCTCGGATTCCTTGATGACGATGTTGACCGTGACGTAGACGCGCGAGCCGGCCAGGTGCGCAGCGCGGCAGGCCTGCTCAAAGGCCTCGTCGGTAAAGTTTGTTGCCTTGCGGCGGGCGTTGAAGCTGCCCATGCCGCAGTAGATGGCATCGGCGCCGGCAGCGAGTGCGGCGGCAAAGGGCTCCGGGCCTCCGGCGGGGGCCAAGAGCTCGGGTCTGCGGTTGGTGGTTCGACTGGCGGTTGCGGTCATATCCTGCCTTTCAAAATGCTCAGATACTCAAAAGTATAGTGGCGCCGTCGCGATGGGCGATGCCCGCAGCCTAAGCAGGACAAAGTCTTCAGCAGCCTCTCAGGCAACAATGATCCGTTTTCCTCCGTCCCCAAGGGATCAGTGGGTTAGCCCTCCTTGCGGACCTTTTGTAGATAGCGGTAGACGCTGGGCTCAGAGATGCCAAGCGCGGCGGCGGCGCAGGCAACGGCGCCCTTGAGCATAAACACGCCGTTTCCGTTGAGATGGCGGATAACATCGACGCGGTCGGCCTGGCCGAGCGAGGCGACATCCTGCCCGCGGCTTTCGAGCAACTCGGAAATACTGCGGTCGATGAGCTCCTGTGTGGACTCCGAAAGGCTCTCGACTTCGATGGGGGAGGGCTCCGTGCGGACTGGCGCGGCGTCGAAGCAGGCCATAAGCTGCTGGGCCATGGCATTGATGTTGCGCACGGCCGAAAGATCGGTGTTGACGCACAGCATGCCGACGATCTCGCCGTTCTCGCGGATAAAGTACGTCGCGGACTCCAACGTCTTGCCACCGGCACCGCGCCCTTCGTTGTCCGTAATAAACGGCAGGTCGCGATACTTAGGGTCGTGCATAATCTTGAGTGCCAGATCGGTAGCGGGTCCGCCAATCTTGCGGCCGCTCACGATACCGTTGCGAATATCGACGATGGCGTGGTCGGGATCCGAGAAATCGTGCAGGACGATTTCGCTGTTTTTGCCGAGTATCTGCTCCAGGAAATCGACCATCGGCAAAAAGCGGCGTACGGTCTCGTTCACGAGCAACTCCTTTGGGTGAAATCGGAAATGTTCATAACATTTTTTCTCATGGTAACACGGTGTCAATTGACTCGCATATTTGCAGGTACATTGCGTAATATAGACGGGCGGTAGGAATGTGGCAGTAAACGGTCGACCAAAAGAAAAGTTAGATGGTAGTTTAAGCGGACACATTTCTGACCTGCTGAAATGTTATATGTCAGCTGAAGAATAGTCTGATAACAAAAATTATTATTAAATATGAGGAAAATCTTCAATACGATATGCAACGAAGGCACAACCTCAGCCCCGCACTGCGTCACAATAGGACGCTAGATGCGAAAACAACTACTTCTAGGATTGGTGGTCAAATGGCCCAGGAGACGGTTACGAACGGCACTGAAGCCCTGTTCACTCGTGAAGGCATGCCGCCCGTTAAGGAAATGATCCCGTGTGCCCTTCAGCACGTGCTGGCATCGTTTGCCGGCATCATTACCCCGGCGGTCATCATGGCCGGCGTCTACGGCTTTAATAGCCAGCAGAGCACCGACATCATTCAGGTCGCGCTCATCCTTTCGGCGATCGACACGGCCCTTCAGGCCTTCGCCCCCTTCCGTCGCATCGGCGGCGGCCTGCCCATCGTCATGGGCGTCTCGTTCGCGTTCCTGCCGGCCCTTCAGGCCATGGGCGCCTCGGGCTTTAGCTTTGGTGCGCTGCTGGGCGGCGAGATTGTCGGCGGTGCCGTCGCGGCCCTCTTTGGTCTGGCCTACAGCAAGATTAAGTGGCTGTTCCCGCCCGTCGTGACCGGTACGGTCATCTTCTCCATCGGCGTTTCGCTGTATCCCACGGCCGTCAAGTATATGGCCGGCGGTATGGGCACGCCGCTGTGGGGCACCCCGCAGGCATGGTGCGTCGCTCTTATCACCTTCGCCGTGGTCTTTGCGCTCGCCAACTTTGGCAAGGGCACGCTCAAGCTGGGATCCGTGTTCTTTGGCATGATCGTTGGCATGATCGTTTCGATCCCCTTTGGCATGATCGATTTCTCGAGCGTCGCCACCGCTCAGGTCTTCGCCCTTCCCAAGCTCATGCCCTACGCGCTCGAGTTTGATCCCGAGGTCTGCATTACCCTCGCCGTCGTGTTCCCCATGGTTGCCATCCAGGTTATCGGTGACGTCTCTGCCGCCTGCCTGGGCTCCATCGACCGTATGCCCACCGAGCGCGAGCTCTCTGGCGCTATCGTGTCCCAGGGCATCACCTCTATGGTCGGCGGCCTGTTGGGCGGTCTTCCCACTAGCGCCCTTGGCCAGAACGTGGGTATCATCTGCTCCAACAAGGTCGTCAACAAGTGGGTCTTTGTGATCATCGCGGCCGTTTTTGCCGTCGCCGGTCTGTTCCCGCAGCTCTCTGCCGTCCTTTCCGCTATCCCGCAGCCTGTCATCGGCGGCGCGACCGTCGGCGTCTTTGGCACCATCACCATGAACGGCGTGCGCATGTTCACCCGCGAGGGCCTCACGCAGCGCACTACCACCATCGTCGGTACCTCCGTCGTCTTTGGCCTGGGTATCTGGATGGCCGGCGGCTGCCTCGCCGGCGAGGGTATGCCCACCTGGGTGTCCACCGTCATCGGCTCCAATGCCGTAACCCCACCGCCATTATGGCCATTGTCCTTAACCTGATCCTTCCGCAGACGCCGGTCGTGGCTCAGCACATCGATGCTGCCAAGGACGCTGCCGTTGATCTGGTCTTGCCCGAGAGCAAGAAGTAACCAATTCGGTGCTATACGTCGGCGGACGCATCGCCTCGTCCGCCGACGCCATGCGGCGCCAGGCCGCACTTCAACCGCCCCTTTTGCGTGCATCGCTTGTCGAATTACGTTATAGCTAGCTATATTATAGGAAGGTATAATATAGCTAGCTATAACGTAAAGGAAGGATGGCCCTGTGTTTATCGGAAGAACAGCGGAAATGTCTGAGCTCAATCGACTGTATGGCACGGGCTCCTTTGAGATGCCTGTGATTTACGGCCGCCGTCGCGTGGGCAAAACGCGCCTTATCACAGAGTTCATCCAAGGCAAGAAGGCTATTTACTTTCAAGCTCGTCGCACCAATGCGGAGGCAAACCTGCACGGCTTTAGCCAGGCGATACTTGCAGGCTCGGTTGGTGCTGCAGACGTGTCGTTTCGTAGTTTTGACGAAGCGTTCGATGCATTGGCCACCATGGCTCGCACGGAACGTTTGATTGTCGTGATTGACGAGTATCCCTATCTCGCCCAATCGAATCCCGAGATCAGCTCGTTGCTGCAAGACAAGATTGATCACCTGTACAAAGAGACCAGGCTCATGCTTATCCTGTGCGGGTCGTCGCTTTCGTTCATGGAAGAGCAGGTGTTGGGCTATGAGAGCCCACTATACGGTAGGCGCACGGCCCAGTTTAAGATCATGCCGCTCGATTTTATGACGACCCTCGGCCTGTGGCATAGCATGAGTCGCGAAGACGCTGCGGTTTGCTATGGCATGACGGGCGGTATTCCTGCATATATCGAGAAAGTCGATCCTGTCGCACCTCTCAAGGACAACATCAAACGTCTTTTTCTTACTCCTACGGGCTATCTCTTTGAGGAGCCGAGTAACCTGCTGTTGCAAGAGTGCCGCAATCCCGAGCAATATGATGCGATCGTGCAAGCAATTGCTCAGGGGCGCTCGAAGATCTCAGAGATTGCGAGCTCTACGGGAATCCCTGCGAGCAACGTAAAGAGCTATGTGGATAAGCTGGCGTCGCTTGGGATTGTCGAGCGCGAGCTGCCCCTAAACGAGACGAGCAATAAGCGAGCCGTGTATCTGCTGAGCGACCAGATGTTTAGGTTCTGGTACAAGTTTGTGCCGCAGAACATTGGGCTGATTCAAAACGATATGGCCGAGATGGCGTATAAGCGCATTGAGCCGCACGTATCGGATTACATGGGTACGGTCTTTGAGCTTATATGCAGACAATACGTGTACGAACTCGCGCGCGCGGGCCAGCTCGATGTGGTTCCGGCGAGCGTCGGGCGCTGGTGGGGGACGGATAATCGCACGCATACGCAGGAAGAAATCGACTTGATTGCTGATGATGGCGAGGGCACTGCGCTGTTTGCGGAGTGCAAATGGCGCAATGAACCGGTGGGCGAAGACGTGCTGCAAAAGCTCGTGCACCGAAGCGAGCTCTTTAGGCGACAGCATAAAAGCTACGTGATCTTCTCGAAGCGTGACTTTACGCAAGGATGTCAGGAAGCTGCGGCGAGCAGGGGAGATACCAAGCTGATTTCGTTTGCCGAGATGTGCGAGCGGAGATAACCAAGCGCGCTCTGATGTGATGCTCGGAATGGGACGCGCTAAGGATGCCAAGCGTAAAACCTTCAATGAAAGTAGCGTAAAAACTACATCCGCAACGGCGTAAAAACTACATTGAAAGTAGCGTAAAATCAGCATTGAGAATGGCGTAATTTCGCATATCGCGTGATAGAGAGGGACGGCCGTCTATGGATGCACCAAAGAGATTGACCCAAAAGGGATATAGGCCCCGGCTCATAGAAGAGCGCCTCGACACCCTTATGCGGGCGTTTGGCTGTGTGGAGATCAACGGCCCCAAATGGTGCGGCAAGACCTGGACGGCGCTCTCTCGCTCGGCGAGCGTCTCCAGGCTCGATGAGCCTGCGCAGCGCGCGGCGGCAGAGGTCGACCCAAGCCTGGCGCTCATCGGCGATGCGCCACACCTGGTCGATGAATGGCAGGAGGTGCCCGAGGTTTGGGATGCCGCCCGGCGCTTCGTGGACGCGAGCGGCAACGAACGCGGGACACTTTTGCTCACGGGCTCGACCGCGCTCAAAAGCGAGGAGCGCAGCCATGTTCGTCATTCCGGCACGGGTAGGATCGCCCGTCTGTCAATGCGCCCCATGGCCCTGTGTGAGTCGGGCGACGGCGAGCCGCTCGTGTCACTGGCAAGCCTCTTTAAGGGCGAGGGTTTTGCCCCTCAGCGTCGCGAGAGCACGGTGGATGACGTCGCCCACTGGTGCTGCAGGGGCGGTTGGCCTGCAAACCTTGGGCTTTCGGAAGAGCTTGCGCGAGAGACGGCAAGCCAATACGTGCACTCGGTGCTCGACGTCAACGTGCTGGATGAGGGCATGTCGCCCGAGCTTGCACACGGCCTTTTACGAGCTCTTGCCATGAACGAGAGCCAGGCTGTCACGTACAAGACGCTCATAAAGGACGCCTCGTACGGTGAGGCGGGCCCCGACGAGAGGACCATCGCTGCGTACCTGGATCTCTTCAACAGGCTCAAGCTGACCGAGGACCTGTGCGGATGGGAGCCGCCCATGCGCTCGAAGGCCCGCGTTCGCGTGCGCCCCAAGCGCTACTTCTGCGACCCGTCACTTGCGGCGGCGTTGCTGGGGGCTACCCCTGAGCGGCTGCTTGGCGATATGCAAACGCTGGGGATGCTCTTTGAGAACCTCGTTCTGCGCGACGTGCGCGTGTTCCTTTCCACCTACGGCGGTGTCGACAACAGTGTCCATTATTTCCGAGATGAGAAGGGCCTTGAGGTCGATCTGATCGTTGAGCACGACGGGCGCTGGGGAGCCATCGAGGTCAAGCTGAGTGATGCGAAAGCAGACGATGGAGCGAGAAATCTCAAGGCGCTGGAGAGGAAAGTGCTCTCCAATCCTGCCGCCCAGAATGCCGCGCCGGTGTTTTTGGCGGTCGTGGTTGGAAAGGGGAGCATTGCCTACACACGCGACGACGGCGTGGCAGTGATCCCCATGGCGGCACTTGGGGCGTAGTGGTCTTGCGGGGCGCCGAGGCCTCGTTACCGAAAATCCATTTGGTAAACCAGATGCTCGCGGATAGAATAAAGTTGACGGCAGCCCAAGTTCTGGAGAGCTGGGCAGCGCCGTTGCTTGGTCAAGAGGTCAGTGCCTTAATGGCAGCGACTTGTTATGCTTCGAATGCTGCTTGAGTGCCTCGGAAAGTTCGATAAGCGCCGTGAAGAGCGAGACCAAAGCAACCAAGAGCTTTACGAGCTCTGATGGGCCCGGGATGACCGCTGATTCAAGTCACCGGGCCTAAACTTTTTCATGCATTTGAATAGAGCGGGCGCGCTCTTGGGGTCGACTGTATGGCGTGTGCCTGGCGCGCGTGGCATTGCGTCCCGCTTTCATGTCCGCACGGGGCGCCGTATCCTTACGGGCAATGTAGCCGCCTATGTAGCAAGCGGCAGTTGACGGAGAAAGGCCCTAACCGTGTCAGCTGAAAAGACGCCGGGTATCTCGGCTATCGATACGACGAACTTTGCGCGCCAGATTGTGCTGGACTTTGAGTTTGCGCCGGTGCCAAAGCAACGCCAGCGTCGTGGACTGCGCAACGAGATTATCGAGGTCGGCGCTGTCAAGCTCGATTACCACGGCAACGTTATGGGCGAGTTCTCGCAGTTTGTGCAGACGGAATTTACCGAAGGCGTTGCGTTTCCCGTCCGCGAGCTTACAGGGATATCGGCCGTGGACACCGCGATGGCCGACCCACTCTATGTGGTGATCAAAAGGCTCAGCGATTGGATCGGTCGCTACTCCGCCCAGATAGTTTGCTGGAGCGGAACGGACCGTCGACAGCTTTTGACCGAGTGCCAGGCAAAGCGCATCGATCTTTCCGCATTTCCTACGGACTGGGCTGACCTGCAGGCGTTTTACACCTCGATCATGGACGTTGGCAGCCACGGGCGCGTTTCGCTGGGCGACGCGGCAGCGTGGTTTGGCATCGAGTTCGACGAGTCGACGGGCCACGCCCACAGCGCCCTTGCCGATGCGCGCGTAACCGCCAAGCTGCTCAAGCAGATGATGGACGGAGACTACCGCGTGAGCCCGCACGCCCAGGAGATCCGCCAGCGGTGGGGGATGGGCGAGCGACCCCAGACGCGCCTTTCCAACAAGTGCCCCGAGCTGGGCGACCTGCTGCTGAGGCTGAAAGCGGAGGGGAGGTAGGGCGATTTGTTCCATTCTTGAATGGGCGCAAAAGGGACCAGTAAGGGACAAAACCACTTCTGGATGGTATGTGAAAGTTCAATGGTTTCTACCTAGTTCATATTGGTGAGTGTGTAGCTCTTGCGCTCTTAGAGACGCTTGAGGTGGCTGTCCAATTGAATGGCTTTTCTTGGTTACGACCACTCCAACTGCGAAAGGTCACTTGTGCAAAAGGCAGTGCTCAATAGCCGTTGTAATATTCCGTAATGTTGGTACTATAAATAGCTTATTCTTTTTGCCACTTTACAAGAGCTCTTCTGCTTTCCATAATTGTCTGCTACACTTCAGCCCATTGGATGTCAGCATCCAATGGGCTGAATATTTAAAAGGAGGGGCAATGTACTGCACGAAATGCAACCGCTTCACCGATAGCGGTACATGCCCTGAATGCGGCGGAGAGACAATCGAAGAAGCTCCTCATGTCGTTTATTGGTGCGGCAGCTGCAACATCCCGTTGATTCACATCCCGGGGGACCGAAAAATCGAATGCCCGATTTGCGGGCACGAGGCAAAGTATCTTTGTGCAGATATGCGCCCCGTCTTTCCTGAGGAAAGGCTGCTTTTTGAGGTAATGACGGGGAAACCCCTTGCGTATATCCATGAATCCGTGTGGGCTTCGGGAAGCAAGTATTACGTCAATGGCAAGGCAACGAACATTACGGTTGCCGAATTCCTTTCCTCTAACCCAATCGAGGTCAGGTCGCAGATCGACGAATATGCCAAGGGGAATAGCTACGACGCATTCGATCGCTACGTCGATGTTTTCGTTGAGGCGAACCGTGCGCATCTTGACGCCATCGTGCGCGAGGCGTGCTCTTTCGTCGTCGACGCCTCCAAGGATTATCCCGAGGAAAACCTCGTTGTCTCTTTTTCGGGCGGCAAGGATTCGACCGTAACCGCCGATATTGCTGTTCGCGCCTTGAGTGACCCTTATCTTGTTCATATATTCGGCGATACTACGCTTGAGTTTCCTAGTACTACCGAGTATGCAAAGCGCTTTCGCGCCAGCCATCCTTTGGCGATTTTCAAGACTGCGCGTAACTACGAACAGGATTTTTACGATATGGCCGAGGTCATCGGTCCACCGGCACGAATGATGCGGTGGTGTTGTTCGATGTTCAAAACGGGGCCGATTTCGCGAGCATTTAAGGGGCTTTTCGGCGATGAGCCCATCTTGACCTTCTACGGCATCCGCAAGGGAGAGTCGGTCTCGCGCAGCAAGTACAATCGCATTGAAAACAGCGCCGAATCCGTCAAGATTCAGCGGCAGACGGTTGCGGCACCAATTTTCTATTGGAATGACCTTGACGTTTGGTTGTACATACTTGGTGAAAAAATCGATTTCAATGATGCCTACCGTCTCGGTTATGAGCGCGTGGGCTGCTGGTGCTGTCCGAACAACAACGCCCGAGCCCAATTCCTGTCTCAAATCTACATGCCGGAAGCTGCGGCTAAATGGCGCAGCTTCCTAGTTGATTTCGCTCGCCGCATCGGTAAACCGGACCCGGAGGTATACGTCGACACAGGTAAGTGGAAAGCGCGCCAAGGGGGCAACGGTCTTGCCGCTGCAAGCTCTGTTCTTGTTGAGGCGAGCCACTGCGCCACTGACGACAGCGCGACCATCTTCTCGCTTGAGAGGCCCTACTCAGACGAATTGGTGGGCCTGATGACGCCCATAGGCGATTATGCGCCTGGCCTCGGCCGTTCGCTACTCGACGAGAAGGTCATCGTCGACCACCGCACGAGGGAGCCGCTTATCTCCGTTATGCCTTTCGCGCAACCTGGCTACGAGTACGCCGCGAAAGTGCGCGTGCTAAAGGCCTCTGATGCCGAGACGTTGCTGCGCATGGCGAAGTATCAGGTCGTTAAGTTCAATGCTTGCAGGCAGTGTCTCAAATGCGAAGGCCTGTGTCGTTTCGGCGCGATCAGCATTACGTCGGACGGCTACCGAATTGACCCGCAGAAGTGCGTGCACTGTCGACAGTGCGTAACCGATAAGTATCTTGAGGGCGGTTGCCTCATGCGCAAGTACCTCAGAACCAAGGAAGAGTAACGACATGCAGATGAAGTTCAAGGCACACCAGTCTTTTGCCGTGCGCAAAGGATGGCTCGGAAAAGGCCTCCGCACAATAGCGAATCCCGATAACGCTGCGCTTCTTATGCCGAGCAACAGCAAGGCCGCGATGGACGAGCTAGGTTTGGGCTCGAACCAGGTCGTGGCGCTGCGCTATTGGATGCAGACGCTTGGCCTTGTGGACTACAGGAAGGGATCTCGCAATCGCGAGCACGTTCTTACACCTCTAGGCAAACTTATCTATGAAAACGACCCGTACACCGAGGAGATCGGTACGCTTTGGGCGCTTCACTGCAACCTCGCATCCGCTCTAGAGGACGCCGCTTCCTGGTATTTTTTCTTCAATGAGTTCGGTATGAGCGTTTTTACGCGAAAGGATTTTACTCGCGCCCTTGAGCGCTACATCTTCACCTACAACGACAAGAAGGATGTGTCCCTTAAGTCGCTCGAGGACGATTTCAACTGCATCATCAACACTTACGTCGCGCACGGCTATGCCGGCAAGAAGGGCGGCTCGCCTGAGAGCGTTATCGATTGTCCCCTCGGCGAACTCGGCCTTGTGGGTATCGAGAGCCGCGGCGCAAGAAGCTTTCGTAAAACGAGCGCTAATCCCGCCATGCTTCCTGCGCTGCTGGTGCTCTATTGCATCTGCACGATGGTGGATTTCCAAGAACGCATGGACAGCCCTCTCGGACGAGAGATAAGGCTCGCTGACTTGCTCGATGCGCCGTGCTCGCCCGGAAGGGTTTTCAACCTTGACGCCGTGGCGCTTCTTGGCAAGCTTTACGAACTTGAGGGCGAAGGCTATGTCCGTATAAATCGCACTGCTGGTCTCGACGTCGTTCGTCTCAATGAGCCAGGCATGACTGCAACCGCTTGCCTCGAGCGCTATTACGAGATTATTGGTTAGGAGCGCTCCCGTGAACCTAAAAGATATGGTCGTCCCCAACAAGGACTTTCAAACATCGATAAACATCGAATTCGACTTCGGCTCCAAAGAGAAAATCGAGGGTCTCATTCCCACCGATTCCGTCTGTCGCTACCTTGAGCGCATCTTGGGCGATGTTATTGCCCCTTCTAATCAGCGGGCAAAGCTGCTCGTCGGCGCCTACGGCAAGGGCAAGTCCCATGTCGTGCTCGCGGCGCTGATGGCGATGTGGTGCAAAGACCCCGGAGCATTTCAGGGGATCACAAACGCATATAGGCGCAGGAACAGCGGTTTTGCAGAGACCTTCGACAGATTCGTTCAAGATGGCCAGCGCTTGCTTCCCGTCGTTATTTCGGGAAGCACGTCCGATCTTCGCCATTCGCTTCTTTTCGCGCTCAGAAATGCCCTGAAGCTTTGCGATTCCACCGATCTTATGCCTTCGACGAATTACGACGGCGCAATTAGGGTACTAGACAGATGGCGTCGCGATTATCCGAGCACGCTGAAACGATATGAAGAGCTTACGGGCTCGACCTACGGCACCACTGTTGCAAAACTGCGCGCCCTGGAAACTGAAACGTATGAAGAGTTCGTTGCCGCCTACCCAAGCTTGACCTCGGGTAGCACGTTTGATGTGCTCGACGGAGCAGACGTGCTTTCCGTATACGAGCAGGTGCTCTCCGGCCTTGCCGAGCGCGGCGTTAGCGGTCTTTATGTCGTTTACGACGAATTCAGCAAGTATCTAGAGACGAGCATAGGACGAGCCACCGTTGAAGACACGAGGCTTCTTCAGGACTTCGCCGAGGCATGCAACAGGAGCGGCGCAGAAAAGCAGCTACATCTTCTGCTCATTAGCCACAAAAGCATCTCGAACTACATCGACGCCGACCTGCCCAAAGAGAAGGTCGATGGGTGGCGCGGCGTGTCCGGTCGCTTTGAAGAAATCGAAATGTCCGACGACGAGAACCAGTCCTACGAGCTCATGTCTTCGGCGATTATCAAGGATTCCACGAAGTGGAGCCGTTGGCGCTGCGATCATGAAGCGCTTCTATCGCGAATCGAGGGACGCTACGTTCACAATGGACTTTTTGCGGGCAATATGTCCGATGTCGTTGTGCGTGGTTGCTACCCGTTGCATCCGTTGACGGCGTTCTTGCTCCCGAAGCTGTCTGAGAAAGTTGCCCAGAACGAGAGAACCATGTTCACCTTCCTGTGCGCCGAAGGTGACAAAACCATGTCGGCGGTTCTGGCGGAATCGGCAGAGTTCGTTACTCCCGACTGCATTTACGATTACTTCGAGCCCCTCCTTCGCAAGGAAATGTACACGAGTCCCCTCCATAGGGTTTACGAGCTTGCTCGCGCATCCCTTTCGCGCGTCGAGCCCGTCTCCCTCGAGGCGCGCATAATTAAAACCGTTGCTGCAATCGACGCGGTCGCGCAATACGATCGAGTGGAGCCAACCAAGGAGACTCTCCTCGACCTCTTTTGCGACTGCGGATTGAGAGCAAAAGAGGTCGACGAGGCCATTACTCGCCTTGTCGAAGGAGACTCAATCGTCTATCTGAGGCGCAGTAACGCATATCTCAAACTCAAGGAAACCACTGGCGTTCATGTGGATGCAGAGGTTTCCAATCGAGCTGGCTCGCTACGCAGCATGATGACCTGCGAAGCGGCGCTTAACCGAGAAATCGGAAATATGGCCCTGTACCCGTCTCGATACAACGAAGACAAAGGCATGGTCAGGTTCTTTGAGTGCGGCTTCGTTGGCGCATCCTCGCTAAAGAAATGGTGCGAGCAAGAGGTGAGGCCCGATCATATCCTTGACACCGACAACGATTGGGTGGCGGATGGCCAGGTCGTCGGAGTCTACTGTTCGACGCCGGATGAGCTCGTTGAGCTGAAGAACCTTGCCAAGAATGAGCTTTCTCGTGAAAAGCTGACCGTTGCTGTTGTGCCGAGATCGTTCACGAGGATTGAAGAGGCGCTTTACCGGCTTGAGGCCGCAAGGCAGTTGAAGGAGGAGGCAGCAGACGATGCGGCGCTTGCTGACGAATACGAGATAGTCATCGAGGACTACTCGGAAATCGTCAACGGCTATATTGCCGGCTTCTTTCAGCCAGAGCTGAGGCAATCCCTCTATTACGTCAACGGAAGCCAGAAGAAGGTCGTTACGCGCAAGCGGAAGCTTTCCGAAGAGCTGTCTCTGCTTTGCGACGAAGTCTTCGGCTCAACGCCGAGAATAACCAGCGAGTCCCTCAACAAAAATGATCTAACGGGAATGGCCTTCAGCAGTCGAACCAAGATTCTCAAGGCTTTGTGTGCGCCTATGCTTGCCCAAAACCTGGGCTTCGTGGGTAATGGCCAGGAGACGTCCATGGCGAGGAGCGCATTCGAGAAGACTGGACTCATCAAGGATATCGCGAAAGCAATTGACGAACCCGGCGTTCCAGAGTCAGGCATTGAAGCGGTCATCGATACCATCAAGGACTTTATTGAAACTGCTGACAACACGCCCCTTTCAGAGCTCTACGATAAACTGATGGGGCGCGATCTCGGCATCGGCTTGCGAATGGGCCCGATCCCTCTCTACCTTGCCTACGTTCTCAGAGGCTACAGGGAGCAGGTCAAGATAACCTTCAACGGCGAAGAGCGGCCCCTTAACGAGACGCTCTTTGATGACATAGCAAAGAATCCAAGCGATTACCGCCTGACAAGACTCAACTGGTCCCCCGAGATGGAATCCTATGTGAAGAAGGTAGCAGGGGTTTTCGGGTGCAAGTCCGATAGGGCTACGCGAGCCGACGTTGTCGACGCCATGCGTCTCTGGTATGTCGCCCTTCCTCAGATGACCCGTAATGCCAATATTGATCGCTCCCATGGCGGGGCGGAGCCCATCTCGAGGGTAAGGAAGCGCTTCTTTAAGGCGATAAAGAAAATAGATTGCGACACCGACAAGCTGCTGTTCGAGGAAATCCCCTCGATATTCGGAGGGCCTTGCGATTCGGACGCCTTAATTTGCGCGCTCAAAAACGAGAAGGACGAGTGCGATGGATATCTGCGCGACTGTGTCGAGGGGCTAGCGCACGCTTTGATAGCGTTGTTCGGCCCCGATGCGCATCAGGACGCAAGTCTTTCATCCGTTTTGAGGGATTGGATTGACACCCATCCGGCTGTGCAAACGAGCGTCTATTCGGGTATCAACAATCAAGTCCTTCAAGCTGTGGCTACTTCAACGGGCGACGACTTCGTGACCATCAACAGAATTGCCAAGGCGGCGACCGCGCTTCGCATCGACGACTGGAATGACGAAAGGTTTGATGACTTCCTCCGAATCGTTCAAGGTATGAAAACTGAGGTCGAATCAACCGTCGATGAAGCGGGAACGACTGAAGACGAATCCGCCTGTCTGAGCATCAGGTTTGCCGACGAGGGCGGCGTGCTTAGGGAAAAAACGTTCCCGGTCGTTATCCCGTCCCGGCGCGCCAAGCTTCTTAAGACTGGGCTTCTTGCGTGCTTGGATGAGATGGGCGGTGCTCTTTCCCCTGAGGAAAAGAGACAGGTCGTTTTCGATGTTCTGAGGAGGCTTTGCTAGCTATGCCAGAAACAGCTTATTTCGATAATGCGGCGACCACTTTTCCGAAGCCGAGCGTCGTCTATGACTATGCCGACTCTTTTTATCGTAATTCCGGCGGCAATATCGGCAGGGGCGGCAACGCTCTGGCCGTTGCTGCCGGCGAAATCGCCAAAACAGCAAAGAGCAACCTGAAGAAGCTCTATGACTGCCCTGCGGGTGAGGTCGTTTTCACGGCTTCGGCGACCGATGCTCTAAACCGCATTCTTCTTGGCTTGAATCTCGCCAAAGACGACGTTGTTTACTGTACGCCCTTTGAGCACAACGCTGTAACCAGGCCTTTATTCCATTTAGCCGAAACGACTGGTATAAGGATTGAGATTCTGCCATTTGATGACGAGACGTTTGTGCCCCGATATGAGGAAATCGAGGACGCCTTTGTTGCCCAGCCGCCGAGGCTCGTTGTGATGACTCACGCTAGCAACGTATGCGGCGCGGTCGTTCCTGTGGAAACTGTCGCGCGAATGGCTAAAGCCTATGGTGCAACGACCGTTATCGATATGAGCCAGACTGCTGGCTTGCTCCCGCTTCAGCTCTCCAGCGATCTGTTTGATTTCGCAGTCTTCGCGGGCCATAAGACCTTATATGGTCCATTTGGCATCGGAGGCTTTATTTGCAAGCGCGGAGCCGAGCTCAGTCCCGTTTTTTTTGGCGGGAATGGCATCAACTCGGTCGAGCAACGGCTCCCTGAGAATATCGTCCAGATGGAAGAGATCGGAAGCCAAAACACGTATGCAATCGCGGGGCTTAAGGCGTCCACAGATTGGCTGCTCGAGCAGGGATTGGAAGCGATTCGCAAAATCGAAATGGAGAATCGGGACAGGCTTTTGGAATGCCTGGGGGCCGCCGGGTTTTGCTCTCTCATCGGCGAAGGCATGGAATGCGAGAGGATAGGCGTTGTGTCTGCTCTGTTTGACGGGTACTCACCGGATGAAGGGGAAATGGTCCTTGGCCGATGTGGGGTTGCTGTGCGCTCCGGCATTCAATGCGCTCCATACGCCCATCGTTTTCTCGGCACTCTACCCGCTGGAACAATTCGCTTCAGCGTGAGCGCTTTGACCGGCGACCCCGAGTTCGATGCGCTGGAACGAGCGTTGGACGTCATCGATGAATAGAAAATAGCCGCCCATTGATAAAAACCAAACCATCTGCCGAACTTATCCCCAGTGGATAAGCCACTTATTGTCTGACAAGCCTGTAAGCCGCCTTATAATAATTAATTGTCAGACGGAGGTGTTTCGGTGAGCTTTGTTGGTTTGGATATCAGAAGAGAATATCGATCGCTATTGCGCGATGTTGTCCGTGATTTTTATACGCCACTTCTTTCCCAAGCGGTCCTCTATAGACGTGCGGTTGGCTTCTTTTCGTCTTCCGCGCTAATTAGTCTTACCGAGGGTCTTAAGGGCCTCATCAAGAATAACGGCACGATTGAGGTAATCGCTTCTCCTCGTTTATCGGACGCCGACATTGAAGCCATTCGAGACGGCGTTTCCCGGCGCGATGATGTGATTCTAGAGGCCTTGCTTCGCGAACTCGACAAGCCTAAGGGCAAGTTTGAGCAGGCACGTCTGAATCTTCTTTCAAATCTTATCGCCTCTGGCGTTCTAACAATAAAAATCGCTTTTCTTGAACGAGATGGCGAAATGGGCATGTTCCACGAGAAGCTCGGATTGATGTATGACGCCGACGGCAATATCGTTGCCTTCTCTGGTTCCATGAACGAGTCCGAGAACGCTTTTCACTGCAACTACGAATCGATCGATGTTTACACGTCCTGGTCCCAAGATGCCGACCGCGTGAACGACAAGGTCTCTGCGTTTACTGCGATGTGGGGCGACTACGAGCCAGGCGTCACGGTAGTTGACTTCCCCCAAGTAAGCCAAGCCATTGTCGACCGGTACAAGATTAGCGATGGTATCGATCCCAACGCATGCGAGATTACGCCGGATGGCATGAATGAAGAAGATAAGGCGACCGCAACGGAACCAAATGATGATGTTCCGAGGCTCCCGGAATGGTTTCGTGACGGAATTCGCGATTACCAGAAAGAAGCTGTCGGAAACTGGGAAGCCAACGACTTCAGGGGCATCTTCGATATGGCGACAGGTACGGGCAAAACGCTGACCGCCCTCGCGGCTGTCTGCCGACTTTCCGAAACCGTTAATCATAATCTTGGCGTTGTCATAGTCTGTCCGTACCAACATTTGGTCGAGCAATGGAAAGAGGATATCCTCGCTTTTGGGATGAAGCCTATCGTGTGCCACTCTGCCTCAAAGCAAAAAAAACTGGAAAGACAGGGTTCGCAATGCTGTTGGGGGATTCAAACTTGGAGTAATCCGACGTTTTTGTATCGTAACGACTAACGCAACTTTCGGGCTGCCCTTCATGCAAGAGCAGATTGGCAAGCTTAATGGCAATTGCCTAATTGTTGTCGATGAGGCCCATAATCTCGGTGCGGAGAAGTCGATCAAAGCATTGCCAAGAAACTTTCGATATAGGCTCGGGTTGTCTGCGACGATTGAGCGTTATGGAGACGAGGACGGAACCAAGGCCCTTTTCGATTTCTTCGGCGAGAAATGCATCGAATACTCTCTCGAGGATGCAATCAGAAACCATATGCTGACGCCATACTACTATCACCCGGTCTTCGTTTACCTCGAATCGGATGAGCTAGAGCAATACGTCGCGCTGTCGAAGGAAATCGCAAAAGCAGTCGCCTCGACTGGTGCAAAGAGCAAATCCGAGCTAACGGAACACGCAAAGATGCTCCTGATTAAGCGCGCCGCCCTCGTTGCGGGCGCTAATGCAAAAGTGAATAAGCTTAAAGAACTGATGCGAGGCTTTGTCGATAAGAGCCATATGCTCGTTTACTGCGGGTCAACGACTATTCAGGACCCTGGCTATATGGAAGATTGCCCAGAAGAAGGGGAAATACGTCAGATTGATGCTGTCTCATCCATGCTTGGCAATGAGCTCCATATGAAGGTGTCTCAGTTCACTTCACGGGAGAATGCGGAGAAAAGGAAGCTGCTTCAAAAAGAATTTGCCGAAGGAAAGCAGATGCAAGCGCTCGTCGCTATTCGATGCCTCGATGAAGGAGTCAACATTCCCTCTATCGAGACCGCCTTTATTCTTGCGAGCAGCACCAATCCCAAAGAGTACATCCAAAGACGCGGGCGTGTTTTGAGACTTGCTGAGGGAAAGCGCTCTGCAACCATCTACGACTTCGTCACTCTTCCCATGCCTGCAGAAGACATCGGAGACTACCCACCCGATATCGCGGCTTCTTCGAAGTCCCTTGTGTCCAGAGAGCTTGCTCGAATGAAGGACTTTGCCGCAATTGCAGAGAACCCCGCAGAGACTATTAGTGCGACGACTGAGCTGACGATCGCATTCGATATTAAACCCGACAGCGAGGAGACAGACTATGTTTAAAAACGATACCGCGCCCATCGAGATTGATGAGAACAAGCTCAACCAGATGAAATGCATGATTCTCGAGGCCGAGCGCAACAACAACAACACGCGAGCGAAGACCAACGATGGAATGATTGATCTAATCACCAGTACCATCAAGAATGTCGCCGATAGGACTTACTAGGAGAACCAATGCTGCTCAAATCACTCCGCTTACTAAACTTCAGACAATACGAAGGATCTCAGCGTGTTGAGTTCTCAGTCGACAGCGACAAGAACGTCACCGTTATCCTTGGCGACAACACATTCGGCAAGACGACGCTGCTTCAAGCTTTCAACTGGTGTTTTTACGGAAAGGTAAACCTGCTCAATCCGGAAATGCTTCTGAATTACGACGTTGCCGATAGGATGGGAAATGGCGAGACCGCCGACGTTGAGGTCGAGATTGAGCTCGTTCACAATAATCGACTCTACTCTCTTTTGAGAAAACAGACTTATTCTAAGATTGGTGGAAATGTACGAGGCGACGCGCCTACGAAGAAAATGAGCTTTCTCAAGCCAGATGGACAATCCGAGCCGATTAATCCAGGCAAAGTCGATGAGGTCATCAAATCGATTCTTCCGGAAGATCTCTCGAGCTATTTCTTCTTTGACACGGAGCGCGTTGCGTCCGTCAGCGCAAGAAAGGACCTCAGCTCCTCCGTCAAAGATCTCGTTGGTCTGTCCGTGCTCTACAACGCCATAAAGCACCTTGGTGATAAGAGTCACAAACGTTCTGTTATCGGAAAACTCTACGATTCCATGGACCAGGATGGCGACGAACGGGCAGCTCAAGCTCTTAGGATTATGCAGGATGCGACCGATAGGTGCGACGAGATAAAAAACCAGCTTGTTGAGTGTGACGGCGAGCTGGAGCAATTGAGTGCGCAGAAGGCGCAACTCGATGAGAAGCTTCGAGATAACGAAGATACAAAAGCGCTGCAAGCTAAAAAAATGAAGCTTGAGGCCGACGTTTCTCGCGATGAGGCTGCTGTGGAAAGGACCAAGAGTCTCCTAAGGAACGATTTTAGCGATAATTCTCTCCGTTACTTCGTTGTGCCCCTCGTCAACAAGGCAGAGCTTCTGTTGAAGGATGCTGAGCTCGATGACAAGGGGATCAAGGATTTGACTAAGCCGGCTCTGGAGGAGATTCTCGAAAGGGGGGTTTGCATTTGTGGTCTGAAGTTCAGTGAGCATGCGGACGCCGTGGAGCATATTAAAACCGAAATGCGCTATTGTCCGCCGGAGTCTATTGGAAACGCGGTCAAGAATTTCCGGGGAGACATCGTCAATCTGGCCGGCGATATCAACCGCATCCTTGCTAGCATGAACGACCGCAAGGCGAATGTCTATACAACGTCGCAGCGCATCGATCAGGCGCACGACGATATTGACTCACTCAGTTCTAAAATAGAAGAACTCCCGGATCTCGGTCGATATGAGGCGGCAAGAAACGATGTCAAAAGGCAAATCAGGAAGAAGGCAAGTCAGCGTGATGCTCTCATGCGAGAGGACGGCGCTCTGAAGGCCAAGGCTGAAAAGGCGCGCAAGACCTACGAGCTTTTTTCTGTTGCCTCTAATAAAAACAAGAAAATAATTCTCTATATCAGGTATGCCGAGGCTATATCTCAATGGTTAAACGAGACATATTCTGAGAAAGAATCTGAGATTCGCGAAACCCTGCAGGAACGGGTGAACACTATCTTCGAAAAGATGTATCACGGCAAGAGACGTGTTGTTATCGATGCGAACTATCAGGTAAACCTAGTTACCGATTTAAATGGCACGAGTAAGATGACTGGCGAATCAGAGGGTCTTAATCGAGTCAAGAACTTTGCATTCATAGCCGGCCTCGTCTCGATTGCAAAGGATAAGGTCGTAACCAAACTTGGCAAACAGGAGTACGATCTTTCCTCGGAACCGTACCCGCTTGTGATGGATGCGCCATTCTCGAACACCGATGAGACCCACATTGCAAACATTTCGAAAGAGCTGCCCATGGCCTCGGAGCAGGTCATTATGTTCGTAATGAATAAAGATTGGCGTTATGCTAAGCCTGTACTTGAAGGCAGGGTTGGCGCCAGCTATGTGCTTTCAAAGATAAGCGAACAACACTCGGAACTGAAGGAGGCATAAATGTTCGAACGCGATATCACGCTGACCGGTAAACACGCCACCTATGTTAAGTACTTCAGAGATGATGCGAAGCTGTATGCTCGTTACATTGATGTCTATATGAACGGCGCCGTTTTTGGCCTTTTGCATAACCGTCGCGCGGAGAAGGATTCCGGGAGCGCTTCGGCGAGCATTCTTGCCGACACCCTACAAAAGGAACGCAGCAGATGCGTTCTCCTATATCGTCTTGCAATGCTGCTCGATGATACTTCAGGCCTAGATGCGCAAGAGAGGGTCGACCGCGCATTTCGCGATGATGCAGATGATGCCTCTCCTGATAAACTAGTCGCCAATATGGAGCTCTTCAATTCGTATGTGCGCGGGGGAATCGAAGAGATGTACGAGCAATTCATAGATGGTCATGGCACAACGGCAGACGAGTATCTTGATCGCGCCATGGATGTCATGGAGACCTTTAAAGACGAAATTGATGGCGTAGATTTTTCCGACAAACTAGAGTCTCTTATGCAAGGATGAATGCGTTGAACGACGGCGCCGTTACGCTTGATGACGAATATCAATGGTTTGATCAATTGATTGCTCTGCCAATTGACGGTGCTGCTGTGTGCTTTTTTTCAAACTTAGGGTATCTAGATGAGGATAAAGAAGCTGATATAGCCGCCTGTTCGCCCAGCAGGTTCGTGTATTCACTTCTACCCGAGGATAAATTTCTTACCGACGAGGACAGGTTCGCATTGAGCCTGATTGGTAAGTGCGCGAAACTTGCCGTATTTTATAGCACCGATTACGAAGAGCCATCTACTAACGTCGATATCTACGCTGTTGATTTAAAAGACGCTGGTACCTTGCGCAGCGAGGCCGCCTACAACATTCATGCGGTTTTTTCGAAATTTAACGATAATCCAAGTATTGTTTTTTTCCGAAGCGAAGAATCCGTTTTGCTTTCTTTCCTCCAGGCGGCGGATGAGGACTCTGTAGCCATCTACCTATCGGACTGGCTTACGCCAGATACAGTCGATACGGGGCAGCTCGATAGAATTCATGTCGGATCATGTTCGCTTCTAAGCTCGGTCGACTTGTTTGATTCTTTGGAATTCGAAGCAATAAGGGACTACTACAAATACCCGCTATCGCGCAATATTGCAGCCTATGAGGTCGTCCTTCCTTCCATCAACTTTTCTTCCATGATCGATCTTTCGGTCTTTACTCGCGAAGATCAAAATGAAGCGATAGAGACGGTGCTTAACACTTACGCTACCCAATATGGTGATGATTATATCGATAGTTCGCCTAAGGAAATCGACCAGGCAGATAATGTCGATCTCGACGATCTTGAGTGGGAGGCGCATAGTCTCGGCCTAGACGACGATGAGGGCTTCAGCTCATTAGATGATATGAGCGACAAAAAGAACTCAGCTTCTATATTGAGCCCGCCGTCTGACTTAATGGGCGATCCGATCGCTCTTCTGGATTGGCTTGAAGGTAACTCAGAGGGAAGGGTTGGACGAGGCTCCGAGGTGGTTTCAACTCTTCATGTTGTATCTATTGGTAAAACCCCGCCTCCAGTTGGAAGTCATCTCAGACACGCCGGCCTTGGAGAGGGCGTTGTTACTTGTGTTAATCAGTCTTCGCTTGCTGAGACCGAATTATATGTGAGTGCCGAGTTCCGAGGTACGTCAAGGTCTTTTGCATTCCCTCAAGCATTCGAAAGCGGAGTTGTTGAGCTTTTGGGTTGAGTGATTCCTTTAGCAACACTTACTACGCGGACGGAGAAGCTTCTCGTGCGACCATCGACATAATGATTGGAGTTCAGACATTCTGGCTAATCGAAATGCGAAGTGACGAAATCACTGGTTGTGAGAGACTTCGGAATAAGGCTCTATTAAGAGCAAATTGAGCGTTTGATCTGCTTCCAGGGTTCTTGCAACGCTGTAATTGGCTGTACAGCAGGCGGCGAGTAAAAGGTCCTGTCGATTACGAATGAATCGCGCTGGCACTTGTGTATGTCAAAAGGCATACACAAGTGTCAGTCTTTTGACATCGTGTGGTCAACGACTGAACGCCACCATGACGCCGTTGGCGTTCGTCTGAGCCATCGCGATCCTGCGTGCGGCACTCAACAGCTCATACTCCCTCTGGCTCCACTGGTGCAGCTCGGCCGCGTCGACGGCATTGCGACACAGGTCCAAAAACGCCTCGGCGCCCTCGCAGAAGCACTCGCGGGCAAAGGCGCCGGATCCGTCCGCAACGCACACGCCGTCGGCGAAGAGCTTCCAGCTAGACGGCTCGCGCGAATCGTCTCCGAGCAGCTTGATCTGCAGTACGTGCGGGTCGCCGGCGGCGCAGAGCTTTTCCTCGAGCTTCTGCACGGTAAAGCGCATCTGATGGGAGAGGCCGCTCTTGACCATGGCCGAGGCATAGCTGCTCGGCTCGTCGAGAAGATGCATTCGTTTTGGCTTGGCTGCCAGGTTGTGGAAGTTGCGCTCGCTGCGCACGGAGAAATTGTCCATACGGACTCCTTTCATCGATGTTGGCAGGGCCACCGTGCCTCTTGGCCGGTTGGCGTCGGGATCGTGGAGCCAACTCTCTACCCCGACTCTGGATAAAACGCGCCCGCTCCTTGCGGGCACGATGGAGTCTATCAGCGCGCGCGGACAGAAATCAAGCGCCGCGTTTGAAATGACGCGCGGACGGCGCTTGATTACGCGGCAATTATTCGGCAAACATCCGGAAAAGTGTCGAAATCAGCTGTATGAAAGTACGGAAAAGTGTCAAATTCGAGCCACCCAAATTACGGAAAAGTGTCGAAATGAGCACCTAACAATCACGGAAAAGTGTATCCTAGTGCTAAAACAGCACGTAATAAGGGGTGCGCTTATGCTGCAGAGAAAAGCGAAAGCACAATTTGAATCTTGGCTTGCCTCGTCGCCTAACAAGGCCCTTTTGGTCAAGGGCGCCCGACAGGTAGGAAAGTCATATCTGGTCAACGTCTTTGCAAACGAATCGTTCGAAAACGTCGTGACGTTCGACCTTATCGCCGACGAGTCCGTGCGCGATTCATTTTTGGCGGCAAAAAGCGCGGACGACCTTCTTATGCGCATGTCTATCGCTGCGACGCAGCCGATGGTTGCCAACAAAACCGTCGTGGTTATCGACGAGGTGCAGCGATGCCCCAATGTGGTGACGTTTATCAAATACCTCGTGCAGCGCGGCGACTTTCGGTACATCCTCACCGGATCGCTCCTTGGCGTTGAGCTCGAGGGTATCGACTCACTGCCGGTGGGGTATGTCGAGCAGGTCCAGATGTACCCGCTCGACTTTGAGGAGTTTTGCTGGGCAAATGGCGTTGGTGCCAGCGTGTTTGACATGCTCAGGGGCTGTCTAAAGGATGAGGGGGAGCTCCCTGGCTACCTGTATGACCGCTTGCTCGATCTGTTCCATCAGTATGTGGTGGTGGGAGGCATGCCCGACGCGGTCAATTCCTTCTTGGCGACACGCAATGTCGACGAGGTTCGGAACATCCATCGCGATCTTCACGCCCTGTATCGCGATGACATCGCAAAGTACGCTCCGCCCGAGCTACGCTTGGTTATTCGCGATATCTATGATTTGATTCCCAGCGAGGCCGGCTCCAAAAACAAGCGATTTAAACTGTCATCGATTAACGGCGTCAAACGTTTTTCGCAGGTGACAGACCATTTTCTCTGGCTCTCGGAGGCGGGCGTTGCGCTTCCCGTGTATAACGTAACGGCGCCCGTGGCACCCCTTTTATTGGGGGAGCAGCGAAGTCTTTTTAAGCTGTTTTACTTGGACACCGGAATGCTCATGTCGTCGTATTCCAAAAGGGTCGCCCAAGGCGTATTTGATGGGGAGGCGGAAGGCGCCTTTGGCATGAACATGGGGGCGGCGTTTGAGGGCTTTGTTGCCCAGGAGCTCAAAGCCCATGGATTCAGATTGCGCTACTTTACGTCGAAAAAGGTCGGCGAGCTCGATTTTGTCGAGGAGACACTCGATGGGGAAGTGCTTGCCATCGAGGTCAAGTCGGGCAAGAGCTTTAGGTCCCATGCGGCGCTCGACAACGCGCTCGTGACGAAGGGTTACGGAATTGACCGTGCTCTGGTGCTTGCTGAGTGCAACCTGCACCGCGATGGAGAGGTGTTGTATCTGCCCATCTTTATGGCGGGCCTCTTGGAGCCGTAACGCGTTGCCGGCTCTTCCAGCCCTCCTTTAACCTTCGCTACTCGTCTCCGTCGTTGGGGTCGCCCTTGAGGGTGTTGATGTCTAGGTGCTGATTGTCGTCCTCTTTTTGCTGCGTTGCCGATTCGGACGCGGTGGGGCCGCGGAACAGCTGGAATCCCTCAAACGCGATCACGCCGAGCAGAGCGATGATGATGGCGATAAAGACAACCTTTGCCGCCTGCGAAAACTCGGAGAAGTGCGGCGGCTCTTCCTCGGTGTAGTAGTCGGCAAAGCGCTCGTCGTCGGTGCCATGGGTATACGACGATGCCGATGCGGCCTTTACGCCGGTCTTGTTGTACTCGGGAGCGGACGCGTCGGCAAACGGGCCGTTATCGTATGCGCTCGATGCGGATCCGTAGTCCTCGGTCTCAATGCGGGAGGCGCGGGACGCGGCATCAAAGCGGTCGTTGTACGCTGTTGTTTCGCTGTAATCGGAGTCGCGTTCCTCGGCAGCTGCAAACAGCGGGTTTACCGGAATGTCGAGCGCCGGCATGCCGGCCGAGGTCTCGTCCAAGTCGGCCGCGGCCCAGGAATCGAAGGCAAACTGGCGGGTTGCAAAGTCGTCGAGATCCGCAACGGGTGGTTCGGGCGCATTGTGCTGTGCCGCGGCGATAAACGATGCCGTCTCGGTAGGATCGCCTGCCGAAGGGGTTTTGCCGCCCATGAGTTCATCGGCGGTCCAAGGGCGGTCGCTCATCACTTCGTCGAGGCTCAACGCAAACAGATCGTCTTCGCCCTCGTCAAACGCGTGTTTCGCATGCCTGGCGGTAGGCGCGGTGCCTCCGTGGCTGCTGCGCGATGCGTTGCTCGACCTCATCTTGTCCCATCCTTTCGAACTGTCTAGCCTTTCGATTATATGGAACTTGCCTTGTCACCGATGCCCGGATTCGCGCATTCAAGCACTCGTACTAAGGGGAGGACGGTTCAGGCGGGTCGTTTACTTGTCGTCGGCCTCTGCCTTGGCCTCGTTGAGGTAGCTGTAGAAGCTGTACTTGGAGATGCCAAAGAACTCGCAGGCGCGCTCGCTCGATTTGGAGATAAGGAAGGCGCCGCGGCGGTCGAGGTATCCGATAGCGCGAATGCGCTCGTCCTTGGTCATGAGGGCGGCGGGCTTGCCCACGTATTGCTCGCACTCGCGCAGCAGATCCTCGAGCAGGTCGCCGATGTTTTTGGTGATGGGCTCGGGCACGGTGTATCCCTTGTCGCCCGTGCCGGTGAGCGCGTCGAGCGAACGCTCAAACGCCTTCATGAGCGTGATGTCAAAGTTGATGCCCATAATGCCAACGGGGTTGCCGGCGTCGTCGCGAATGAAGATGGTCGACGATTTGAGCAGCTTGCCATCGGCGGTCTTGGTGAGGTACGGCGCGCGGTCGTGGGCCTCGGTGGCATCCTCGTGCATGGACTCGAGCACGATGTGGCTGGGACCGTCGCCCAGTTTGCGTCCGCTGACGTGGCCGTTTTCAATCGCCACGATAGAGTGGTCCATGTCCTCGGTCTCCAGATCGTGGACGACGATTTCGCAGCTGGGGCCAAACTGTAGCGCCAGGCTGTGCGCAAGACGCTTGTAAAACTCAATCTGTGCGGGGGTCATGGGTGCCTTCCTAAAAATAAGTTTGGGCTCACTGTGCCACAAATGCCACATGGTCGCAAATAACGAAAGCGTCGCTGTGTTATAAGACCGCCAACGGCCAGGACGCTATCTTTATTCGCCCGCGGCGCGAGTTATGGGTACGATGGCTTCAGGGGAGGTATCACCATGAAACTTGGTTGCGTCATTATGGCTTCGGGCGAGGGCAAGCGGTTTGGCTCTAACAAGATGTTTGCCGATATCTGCGGAAAGCCGCTGATTCAGCGGACGATTGAGTCGGTGCCCAAAGGATTTGACGTTGTTGTTACAACGCGGTGGCCCCAAGTTGCCGAGATTTGCCGTGAGCTGCGCTGCGCGTGCGCGCTGCACGATGGCGCGCTCAGGAGCGAGAGTGTGCGCGCCGGTCTTACCTGGGGAGCCGATCGCGGCTGGAAGGGCTGCCTCTTTTTGCCGGGCGACCAGCCGCTCGTGAGTTCGGATTCCTTTGAGGCGCTCGCCGGTGCTTTTAAGGCTGGCGGTGGCGTTGCGCCCGTGCGCCTTGCCCTAAACGGCGAGCCCGCCTCGCCGGTGCTGTTCCCTGCGAGTCTCTTTCCCGACCTTATGGGGCTTAAGGGCAAGGATGGCGGATCGTCGCTGCTGCGCGGCCGCGCTGATGTCCAGTTGGTCGAGACGCGCGCGTACGAGCTGTGGGACGTCGACACCGCCAAGGGCCAGCGCCGCGTCTCGGAGCACATCGCCGGCTGCTACATGCCTCGCTAGCAGAAAGGGCACCAGGGTAGCTAATTTGGGACGGGGCTCTTTTAGCTACCCCATATTGAGAGAGCACTCTGAGATGATTTTTCTGGGACGGGGATTAAAAAATCATTGTGTACCTAATGATTTTTTAATCCCCGTCCCAGAAAAATCATCAGGCAGGCGGGGGTAGCTAAAAGAGCCCCGTCCCAAATTAGCTACCCCTGGAGGCTGGTGGCGATGATGGGGCGGCCGAGGGCTGCCTCAAAGCGGCCTGCCATAGCCGGGTCGCTGAGCGTGTCGACTTGGTTGAGCATGACGCGCGCGGTGCTGAGTCCCAGCGCCTGCATCTCGGCATTGAGCACCTGGGCGACGCGCTCGGGCGTGGCGATGTCGGTGAGCTCGCAGCCGTAACGCTTGCAAAAGAGCTCGGGGCGGTGGACGGCCTTGCTGATGGGCTTGCCGAATCCCGACGCGCCGACGATCCAGACGATGTTGGCGGTGCCGGCGGGAACGACCGGCTCCCAGGTGGCGTGCGCCTTGAGCGGGAGTCGCTTACTGCCGTCCGCCTCTGCCAGGACGTAGTCAAAGCGCTGCGCCAGCTGGTCGAGCGGCTCGGCGGGGCGGAGAGCTTGCCTGTCTCGGGGTCCAAGACACCGGCTTGGCAGATGCTTCCGCGGCTCATGCCCGCGCATGTCTCGCAGGTGCAGCCTGGGGCGTGTAAGGCACTTGGCTTCCAGGGGGCAGCGTCCAGACGACGGCTCGATCCGTCCCATGGCACGCCGGCGACGGGAAACATATGCGTGGTGGTGCAGAGGAGCACGCGGCCGCCGGCACGCATAAGCTCAAGGCCGAGCGTCTTTAGCAGGGTCGACTTGCCGCCGCTGCCGATAATCGCGGTAATGCCCGGTTCAATCTTGAGCGTGGAGGCAAGGCCGCCGTTAACCGTTTCCATCTGTTCACCGCCGTATAATGCTGCGATAAGAAATAATCATTAGCGTAGCGGTCGAACCGCTTTTGCTCTGCTCAAACCGTAGCACAGGGAGGTGCCCCGGGAATGCTCGTTTATGTTCGCGGCGCAGGCGATATCGCCACGGGCGTGGCTGCTCGTCTGGTGCGCGCCGGCGTGTCGATCGTCATGGCCGATATCGCGGTCCCCACGTGCATCCGTCGCACGATCAGTTTTTGCGAGGCCATTCGCTTAGGCGAGGTCGAGGTCGAGGGCATTCGCGCCCGCTTGGCGCAGACGCCGGCCGAGGCGCTTGAGATTACCGAGGCGGGGGATGTCGCCGTGGTGGTGGACCCCCAGGCACAGATGCTCGGCGAACTTAGGCCCGCGGCCGTGGTAGACGCGATCCTGGCCAAGCGCAATCTGGGCACCACGCGCGACATGGCTCCTGCCGTCATCGCGGTGGGGCCGGGCTTTACCGCGCCGGTTGATTGCGATGCCGTGGTCGAGACTATGCGCGGGCATTTCCTCGGCCGCGTCATCACCCAGGGCTCGCCCCAGCCCAATACGGGCGTGCCGGGTATCATCGCCGGATATGGCAAGGAGCGCGTTATCCACAGCCCCGCCGCCGGTGTGTTTAGGTCCGACCGCGCGATCGGCGATATCGTGAGAGCCGGAGACGTGATTGGCTACGCGGGCGATACGCCCATGGTCACGCAGATTGACGGCTGCTTGCGCGGCCTTTTGGCAGATGGCGTCCAGGTCACCGAGGGCTTTAAGTGCGCCGACGTCGACCCGCGCGGCGACGCCAGCTACATCAACTATATTTCTGACAAGGCGACATCGGTCGGCGGCGGCGTGCTCGAGGCACTCGCCATGCTCACCGATGTCTTTAGAGGATAGAAGGCGGCAATGGAAAAGCTCGATGTGGTGAATGCTGCGCTTGGCGCTCTGAAGGCTGGTAAGACGTGCGAGCTCGTGGTCGTGGCCGGCACGGCGGGGTCGTCGCCGCGCGGCGTGGG
>ENA-OQKA01000088-OQKA01000088.1-human-gut-metagenome-genome-assembly--contig:-NODE-88-length-28513-cov-3.346016_pt1 | contig 28513 bp, 26 predicted proteins | sample MGYA00242644_ERZ504789 | MGnify/ENA primary metagenome ERZ504789 (study PRJEB26092, sample SAMD00036423) | human gut metagenome | host: Homo sapiens | study: EMG produced TPA metagenomics assembly of...
GTAAAATATAAGAGAATTCTGATTGTGGATGATATTTATACAACCGGATCTACAGTAGAAGCTGTAGCGGAGAGATTAAAAGAAGCGGGTGCGGAACAGGTTTATGTGCTGACTGCCTGCATTGGCAGAGGCTTTTAGGAGGGATACTATGGAAGTAAGAAATTGTAAAATGTGTGGCAGATTGTTTAATGTTTTGAACAATGAGCGTATCTGTCCGGCATGTCAGAAGAAATTGGAAGATAAATTTCATGAAGTCAAACAGTATCTCGAGGATCATCCGGGTGCTTCGGTAGAACAGACAGCAACGGATAATGATATATCAACCAAACAGATCCGGCAGTGGGTAAAGGAAGAAAGATTGATTCTTTCCTCGGCTACGGAAGCAGGGATTGTATGTGAAAAATGTGGCAAACCGATCCGCACGGGACGCTTTTGTGATAAATGCAAGGAAAGAATGGCAAACGAATTTCAGAATGCCTATCAGAAACCGGAACCTAAGATGGAAGACTTACGCTCTACCAGAGACAGGGACCGTATGAGATATTTAAAAAATGAATAGTGGACAAATAACCAGACCCCGGATATTTCCGGGGCTTTTTTCATGGAAACGGGCGATTGGAAAACAGACTTTGAAAAAAGAACTATCTATGGTATAATAGCAAATAATGCATCATTGTGTCCAAATTCCGGGATGCGTTCGAGACAGGAGTTATCTATGATCAGTGAAGAACGGGTAAAAGAATTATATCATCTTGCAGCATTTGATGAATATGAAAATAAAAAATATCATCAGGCGGGAGAATATACGATGTGGGACTATGTAGGAAAAGAAATTGTAAAAAGTTTCTTTTCGGGAACCATCGCATTTATTCTTCTGATCGTGTTCTGGGGACTCGGGGATATTGATACAATTACGAAATGGATCAATCGCGTGGATCTTACGACGTTTGTCCCGAAACTTATTGTTGCATATGCCGGATTTATGATCGTGTATCTTCTGATTACCGCACGGATCTATTGTGCCCGGTATGCAAAAGGCTATCGCAAGATGAAAGCATATGGAAATCATCTGAAGAGAGCGCGCAGATTACTGCGGGAAAGAAAAATAAAGGATGGGGCATAACAGGGAGGATTTATGACGAAGTTGTTGGAAATAAAGGATCAGCTGATCCGGTTTTACAGTAAATATGAAACATATCTGTATCCGATCGTAAAATTTGCCGTTGCACTGGCTCTTTTTACCGTGATCAATACCAATATCGGATTCATGGAGAAAATCAGCCGGTTTCCGGTGGCGTTACTGCTGGCGCTTGTCTGTGCCATTCTGCCGACCAGTGCCATATTATGGATTGGCGCAATTGTGGTGCTTGCGGATATGTATGCGCTTTCCATGGAAGTAGCACTTACCGCACTGATTTTGTTTGCGATTCTGTTCTTTGTATATTTTCGTTTCGCACCGAAAGACGGACTGACGGTTGTGCTTACACCGCTGTGTTTTAAACTGCATATTCCGTATGTGATGCCGGTTGGCAGCAGCCTGCTGCGCAGTGCATATTCCGTGATCGGAGTGGTATGCGGTACGGTTGTCTATTATTTCCTGGACGGAATTCACCAGAATGCAGGAGCACTGATGAGTGCGGCAAATGCAGATGAGGAACAGTCTTCTTCCAAATTTGATATTTCGGTGGGGCAGTTTCTGGGAAATAAAGAAATGTATCTGGTAATCGTTATCTTTGTAATTACTGCCATTGTAGTTTATCTGGTACGCCGGATGGAAGTGGATAATGCCTGGACACTGGCAATTATTTCCGGTGCGCTTATTCAGATTGCCGGATTATTTGTAGGTTATATTGTTCTTGGAGTTACAGGAAAGACATTATGGCTGATAGCCGGCAATATTATTTCCCTGCTTATTGCATTTATCCTTCAGTTTCTGTTTATGAATCTGGATTATGCGCGGACCGAACGGGTGCAGTTTGAGGATGATGATTACTATTATTATGTCAAGGCTGTGCCGAAGAAAACGGTCGCTGTCCGTGAGGTTACGGTAAAACATTTCGGAAATACCGCAAGCATGGGAAAGCGGATTGACCATAGCAGATCCGTGCTGTCTCCGGAAGAGGAAGAGAACAGCCGGAAGGTTATTGCGAAAGAACTGGACATTGATGAGGATTTACTCAAATAAGGGGAACGAAGCATCAAAATAATGAAATGAAGAAAAGAGGAGCCAGATGCAAAATTTTCTGGGAACATTAAGCCAATTTTATGACAATGCAACAGGATTGTTCGGTATGCCGGATATCTCTTTTTCCTTTGTGGATATCGTGGAAATACTGATCATTTCCTTCCTGTTTTATCATATTCTGCTTTGGATTAAAAATACGCGTGCGTGGAATCTGTTCAAAGGAATCATCGTGATTCTGCTGTTTGTACTCGTTGCAGCAATCTTTCAGATGAATACCATCCTCTGGCTGGCAGAAAATACGTTGAGTGTCGGACTGACGGCCCTGGTGATTATTTTCCAGCCGGAACTTCGGAAGGCACTTGAGAATCTTGGCGGAAAAAATGTTTTGGGAAAGTTATTTGACTTTGGAAAAGTAGAGGAAAATAAATTTTCCGACCACACAATTGACGAACTGATCAAGGCTTGTTATGCCATGGGGAAAGTAAAAACCGGTGCCCTGATCGTAATAGAAGATGAAATCCTGTTAAATGAATATGTGAGAACAGGAATTGATATTGATGCAATTATCAGCAGCCAGCTGTTAATTAATATATTTGAAAAAAATACTCCGCTTCATGACGGAGCTGTTATTGTACGTGGAGACCGTGTGGTTTCCGCGACCTGTTATCTGCCATTGTCGGACAGTATGACACTGAGCAAAGATCTGGGAACCAGACACCGTGCAGCTGTAGGAATCAGTGAAGTGAGCGATTCACTGACGATCGTAGTTTCGGAGGAAACCGGTAAGGTATCAATCGCTATGCGGGGACAGATTTACCGGAATGTCAATGCGGATTTTCTGAGAGGCAAATTAAAGTATCTGCAGAACAGAAATCAACAGGTGACCAAACTGAGACTGCTGAAAAGGAGGTTTATGAATGGCTAAAAAAGAGTTCTAAAAACCTTGGTGAATAATCTGGGCTTTAAAATCTGGCTGTAGTTCTTGCAGTTTATCTTATGGCTGGTTGTATATAATATTGATGATCCGAAAAAATCAAAAACATTTACAACAAATGTAACGGTAGAAAATGCGTCCGCAGTTACAGATATGAACAAGTGCTATGAAGTGCTGGACGGAACCAACACGGTTACCTTTACTGTGACCGGAAAACGCAGTGAACTTGAAAAACTTGATGACACCGATTTCTCTGCGGTGGCAGATATGAACCGTCTGATCATAAATGACAAGGGGAATAAGGCAAGTGTTCCGATCGAGATCAGTGCCAAGCGGACGTATACATCCGTGAGCATTAACAATAAAAACAAATATATGGAACTTTCTCTGGAAGATCTCATGAGCAGAAGATTTATGATTTCTGCGGACACCAGCGGAAAAGTGGCAGCGGGATATGCCCTCGGAGAAGTTTCCGTGACAAACCCGAATGTTTTGAACGTGTCGGGACCGGCATCTATTGTGAAAAAAGTAGATAAGGTTGTGGCTACGATTGATGTGGATGGAATGTCATCGAATCTGACGGATAATGTGATTCCGGTTCTCTATGATTCGGATGGAAATGAAGTGGATACCACCCAGCTGAAGCTGAGCAATACGACGGTGACGATTTCGGCAAAAATCCTGAGTGTAAAGGAAGTACCGCTTGTATTTTCGACAACAGGAACCCCATACGGGGAATATCGTGTAGTGGAGATCAGCAGCACACCGGACACTGTGAAACTGAAAGGGGCATCCAATGTACTCAATCCGCTTGTTTCACTTGAAATTCCGGCAAACGTAATCAATGTGAGCGGGGCAAGGGAAGATGTAAAGACAACGATTGATATTTCCGAATATCTGCCGGACGGCGTGGAACTGGTAGATTCTTCTGCGGCATCCGTTACGGTAACCGTCAGAATTGAAGCGTATGCGTCCAGAACCTATCATCTGCCGACATCTGATATCAAGGTGAACAGTCTGCCGGACGGCCTGAACTTATCTTTTGATAAGGCACAGGTTTCTGTGACGATCAGTGGGCTGCAGGATGATCTGAATAAGCTGAATGCATCGGAGCTGGCAGCATCCATTGATGCCTCCCGGCTGAGCGAGGGAACGCATCAGGTGGAACTTTCACTGAAACTGGATGAAGATCATTATGCATATCAGCCGATTACTGTCAGCGTTACCGTGAAAGCGAAGAATACACAGGACGGAGATACTTCGACAGACAGCGGTGAGGATACCGGCGAATAGTAAAGTATATAAAGGAGTTATAATTATTATGGCAAGAATGTTTGGAACCGATGGAGTCAGAGGAGTTGCGGGGACAGAGCTTACAATTGAACTTGCAATGAAGCTCGGTCAGGCGGGCGCTTATGTTTTAACAAAGGAACAGTCCCACCAGCCGACAATCATCATTGGATGTGATACAAGAATTTCCGGAGGAATGCTTGCAAATGCATTGATGGCAGGAATTTGTTCAGTCGGAGCAAATGCTATTTTTGTGGGAGTTGCCCCGACACCTGCAATTGCATATCTTACAAGGAAACATAAAGTAGATGCAGGGGTTGTGATTTCTGCTTCCCATAATCCGATGGAATTTAACGGAATCAAATTTTTTAATGGAGATGGATATAAATTATCCGATCAGCTGGAGGACGAAATCGAGGCATTGATCCGGAATGATATGGAAGACGTTGTTTTTCCGATCGGACCGGGAATCGGCAGGGTTGAGTATCGGTTTGATATTGTGGATGAGTATATTGCGTTTGAGAAAAAGACGGTTCCGGTAGATCTGTCTGCGTTGAAGATCGTTGTGGACTGTGCAGAAGGCGCAAGTTCCTATACTTCGGTTAAGACGCTGAAAGATCTGGGGGCAAATCTGATCGCTATTCATACCAATCCAGATGGAACGAACATTAATTCCAATTGTGGTTCTACCCATATGGACGAACTGTGTGCAAGAGTTGTTTCCGAAAAGGCAGATATCGGTATTGCATTTGACGGAGATGCGGATCGTATGCTTGCTGTAGATGAAAACGGAAAGACTGGTAGATGGAGATCAGATCATGGCGATTTGCGGAAATTTCCTGAAAGAAACGGAAAACTTGCAAAGGACACCATTGTTGTCACCGTGATGACGAATCTGGGATTCAGTCTGATGGGTGAAAAACAGGGCATTCATGTAGAGAAAACAAAAGTCGGGGATCGTTATGTTCTTGAAAATATGCTGGAAAACGGATATAATCTCGGAGGAGAGCAGTCCGGTCATGTGATTTTTCTGGATGATAACACAACCGGAGACGGACTTCTTTCCGCATTACACTTATTGCAGGTGATGGTGGCAACCAAAAAGAAATTATCAGAACTTGCACAGATCATGGAGGTGCTGCCACAGGCATTGGTCAATGCAAAAGTGCCAAACCATAAAAAAGAAAGTTACATGGAGTATTCAGAAATTGCAGAAGCAATCGGCGAACTGGAGAAAAAATTTGCCGGAGAGGGCAGAGTGCTGATTCGTCCTTCGGGTACTGAGCCGTTGGTGCGTGTCATGATAGAAGGCAAAGAGTTGGAAGTTATCCAGCAGGAAGCAAAAAAGCTTGCAGATCTGATTACCAGAGTTATGTTATAAGGAGGCGTTCTTATGGTATCTCAAAAAGTTAAAATCATCAATCCTACAGGACTGCATTTGCGTCCGGCAGGAAATTTATGCAAAGAGGCAATGAAATATAAAAGTAAAATCACCTTTGAGTACAGTGGAAATACAGCAAATGCAAAGAGTGTGCTGAGTGTACTGGGGGCATGTATCAAATCTGGGGACGAGATTACACTTGTCTGTGACGGTGAGGATGAACACGAGGCACTTCGGGAACTGGTCGCTTATGTAGAGAGCGGACTGGGAGAATAAAATTTCTGTGGGTACAACCGGAAAACTACATGTTAGAGGAAAGCTTTAATGAAAGATAAATACAAGCATTTATTAAATTTTGCAGCGAATATCATATCGCTTACAGTGGAAGCGGCTATGTTTGGATGGGTATGGTATATGCTCTATGTTCCGATGCTGGATAAAGCCAATGCCCTTTTCCGCAGAGGTAACTGGGCTGTAATTGGTATGTATGCTCTCTTTGTGTTTTTTTTCACGAAGGTGTTCGGAGGATACCGGATCGGATATATGCGGATTTCGGATATTATATTGTCCCAGATACTGGCAGTGATTCTTGCAATGATAGTTGCATATTTTGAGATCTGTCTGGTCGCCAACGATTATCTGCAGCCACAGCCATTGCTTCTGATGACGGTAACAGAGATTATATTTATCGTTCCGTGGGTTGTACTGGTACGAAGGGCATATACGCGTCTGTATCCGCCGCGCCAGATGCTCGTGATATATGGAAATTATTCGCCGGATGATCTGATTGCAAAGATCAATACCAGAAAAGACAAATACAATATCTGTGCAGCGGAGAGCTACCGGATCGGGTACGAAAAGTTATATCCAATGATTCAGAAATACAATGCCGTGGTACTTTGTGATCTGCCGTCGGAAGTGCGGAATCAGATTATGAAATACTGTTATCAGGAGTCCATCCGCACATATGTGACACCAAAGATTTCGGACATTCTGTTTCGTGGGGCGGATGATATCCACCTGTTTGACACGCCGCTGTACCTGTCCAGAAATCAGGGGCTTGGCATTGTGGACCTGTTTGTAAAGCGACTGATGGATATTGTTATTTCCCTGATCGGTATTGTAATCGCTTCCCCATTTATGTTTGTGATTGCCCTTTGCATTAAATTATATGATCACGGCCCGGTATTGTACAGGCAGGAGCGGCTGACAAAGGACGGAGAGCCGTTTATGATCTATAAGTTCCGCAGCATGACAACACATTCCGAAGATGCGGGAGCACGTTTAGCAGCCAAAGGAGATGCGCGCATTACGCCAGTGGGGCGTGTCATCCGTGCCATTCATTTCGATGAGCTTCCACAGCTGTTTAACATTTTAAAAGGAGAAATGTCGGTTATAGGCCCGCGGCCGGAGCGGCAGATTATTGCGGATCAGTATACCGAAGAAATCCCGGAATTTGTGCTGCGTCTGAAAGTAAAAGCTGGGCTTACCGGATATGCACAGGTGTATGGAAAGTACAATACGACACCGTATGACAAGCTGAAACTGGACCTGACTTATATCGAAAATTATTCTGTCTGGATGGATATCAAGATTTTATTCCTGACATTTAAGATTTTGTTCCAGAAAGAAAACACGGAAGGCGTGGATCAGGATCAGACCACTGCAATCAAGTAAAATGTCAAAGGAGACGGTAATGAGCGACATTAAAATCAGCATCATTATGCCGGTATATAAAGTAGAAGAATATGTAGGAAAGGCAATCGAGAGTATTCTTGCACAGACCTTTACCGATTTTGAATTTTTAATTGTGGATGATGGAACCCCGGACAGAAGTGGAGAAATCTGCGATGCGTATGCTAAAAAAGATCACAGAATCCGGGTGATTCATAAGGAAAACGGAGGCGCACCAAGCGCAAGAAACACCGCTATTGATATCGCACAGGGAAAATATGTTTATTTTCTGGATTCGGATGACTGGGCAGAACCACAGATGCTTGCGGATATGTACGAACTTGCCGAGAAGCATCAGGCACAGCTTGTGGTCTGTGGATTTTATATTGACACTTACTGCGGACAGAATCATTTGTCAGAAAAAATCTGTGTGGACGACAGGGTGTTTACCGATGCAAAAGATTTTCGGGAAGAGGCATACCGGTATTTTGACCGAAACATGCTGTATACACCGTGGAATAAATTGTACCGCATGGATGTGATCCGGCAATACGGACTGTATTTTCCAAAAACACTGTGGGATGATTTCCCGTTTAATCTGAGTTACCTGGATCATGTGGAATCGGTTGTGTTTTCTACAAATGCCTACTATCATTTCATACGTGCACGCGCAGAGTCGGAGACCGCGGCGTATCGTGCTGACATGTACGAAAAGAGAGAGGAAGAACAGGGTTGGATGGAAGAACTGTTTCGCAGCTGGGGTGTGACCAATGCGGCAACGCAGGAGATGGTTGCCAGAAGATATATTGAGCGCATGGTGGGATGCATTGCAAATGTAACAAGTTCGAAATGTACCCTTTCCGGGAAAGAACAGCGGGCAGAGATCAGAAAGATGCTGCACAATCCGCGGGTGGACAAGGCACTTGCGACTGGCAAAACCACGGTCGGGATATATGAAGATCATGTTGATTCCAATTCGATGGAAAGCCACGTACTTGACATGGATGGAATCTGCATGTATATCGTTTGTGAAAGAAAGAAACACAAAGCTTTTTGCAAAACTTAAGGCAGGACGATAAGATGGCAGGTTTAGAAACGAATGAGATTTTAAAAGAGCGACTTTCCAGAAAAGAAGGAATTCATCAGTTATCTCAGGAGGAAATAGAAAAAATAAAAAAGATTGTACTAGAGATAACGGTTGATGTTGTAGCACTCTGTGAAGAAATGAACATTCCATATATGCTGGGAGGAGGATCAGCGTTGGGGGCGATACGGCATCAGGGATTTATCCCATGGGATGATGATATGGATTTGAATATCCCACGGGCTGAAATTGATCGTCTTTTGGATGCTATTGAGGACAGATATCCTGAGAAGTATGAAGTGGAGGCACCACTTCGTACTCCGGGGTATCTTAGTTCGTTTATACAGATCCATCGCAAAGGAACTGTTTTTCAGGAATATCTGGTACAAAAAAAAGAGCATTGTGGGATCAAACTTGATATTTTTGTGATTGAAAATACGTACGATCATCCACTTTTACGCGCACTTCATGGATTGCGTACAGAGGTGGGACTGTTTTTTCTTTCCTGTTATAGAATGTTCGCCTGGCGAAAAGAATTCCGTGCATTGGCAAGGGGAGACCAGAAGGCGTCTGCGGTGATGCGGATCAAACGGCTGTTAGGATTGCCAGTTGCTGTTGCACCGAAATTCTTTTATCGCAGGGTGCAAAATATAATGAAAAGCTGTAAAAATGAAACTTCCCAATACGTAGTCATCCCCTCCGGACGGAAGCATTTTTTTGGAGAGTTATATGAGAGAGCACCTTTTCTGAAAACAAAAAACTGTGTGTTTGAGGGACACTCTTTTGCGGTAACGGAGGATTATGAAGCGTACCTAGAAAATCTGTATGGCGATTATCGGACGCTTCCACCAGAAGAAAAACGGGAACATCATGTACTGTATGATTTAAAGTTTTCAGAAGAATATCAGCCGCCGCAGCTTTTAGACAAGAGGGGAGTCCAGAAAGTACTTCTTTCTATGCTGGATGCGTTTGTTGACTATTGTGATCGACATGGATTACGATACTATTTGGTTGGTGGGACACTTCTGGGAGCGGTACGGCATCAGGGGTTTATTCCCTGGGATGACGATGTGGATGTTGGAATGCCAAGACCGGATTATGAACAGTTTTTACAGTTGACCCAAAAAGAAGCTGTATCGGATTCTTTGAAGGTGATTTCGGGAGATGAGAAAACACTTTCAAATCCATATTGTGAGTTGATTCATATGGGGACAAGACTGGAACGGAACAGTTCACAGTTTATTCGGGAGAACTGTCAGAATTTGCATCTGTTTATTGATATTTTTCCGCAGGATGGATGGCCAGAGGATGAGAAAGAAGCGGTAAAGCTTTCCAAAGATATGAAAAAGAAACGATATCTCATCCAGAATGCTCGAGCAAAAATTGGAAAGGGAACGTCATTTCTTCATATATTTGCAAAAACACCGTTGGTGCTTGTCATGCGCGTAATCGGGTATCGGAGAATTATTGATCAGATGAACCGTACGGCAAAGAAGTATCCATACGATACTTCAAAATATGTTGGGGCAGTTACCTATGGTGTATACGGGCGAGGAGAACGTTGTCTGCATGATGAAGTGGTACAGTTTGAAAAAGTATTGTTTGAGGGAAAGATGTATCAGGCACCGGGAAGATACGACAAATATTTGTCACAGATCTATGGAGATTATATGACGTGGCCACCGGAGGACAAACGGATTGATCATAAGATGAAGGTATGGCTTACGATTTGACGCATGGCGCATTACGTGATAGAATAGGCTGAATTTGTAAAATTAAGAAATAACGAGGTAATCATGAAAAAGTATATTGATTCATTTGTAAATTACCGCTTTCTGTTGTGGGAACTGGTAAAAAAGGGAATAAAACTGAAATATAGAAGATCCTATCTGGGAATCCTTTGGTCACTGCTAGAACCGTTACTAACTATGATCGTGTTGACTATTGTATTTGGTACGATTCTTGGAACGCGAACGAAAGAGTTTTCGGTTTATATTCTTTGTGGACGTCTGTTATATAATTTCTATTCAACTTCCACGAAATCATCCTTAACTTCGATTCGGAGAAATGCGGCAATGATTAAAAAGGTATATGTGCCGAAATATCTGTATACGTTATCAAGCATTCTGTATAATTATATTATTTTTTTGATTTCTTTGATTGTACTGGTCGTTGTTGCAGCAGTTCTGAATGTACGTCCAACGAAATATATTATACAGGCTCCAGTTGCATTGCTTTTAGTTCTGATGCTTTCTATTGGTTGTAGTTTTATTCTTGCAACACTTGGTGTTTTTTTCAGAGATATGGAATATCTTTGGTCGGTTGCATTGATGCTGATTATGTATATGTGTGCAATCTTTTATCAGCCAGAAAAATTATTGGATAGCAGCTTTTGCTGGTTGCTAAAATTAAATCCGCTGTATTGCATCATTGATATTTTTCGAGCAGCGGTGTTTGGACGGGGCATGAATATGCATTATTTTTTATATGCATTGGGATTTAGTATCGTAACTATTATTGTTGGATTATATCTTTTTATTAAAAAACAGGATGAGTTCATCCTTCAGATTTAAGCAAGGAGAGTGTTATGAGCGAAAAAGCCATTGTGCTCAGCCATGTCGGCATGAAATTTAACTTGAGCAAAGAAAAAGTAGACAGTTTAAAAGACTATCTGATCAAATCACTTAGAAAAGAGATGCAGTATAATGAATTTTGGGCGTTGAAAGATGTTTCATTTTCTATTAACAAAGGGGATCGGGTTGGAATTTGGGGTTGAATGGTGCTGGGAAAGTACCTTGCTTAAGGTAATTGCAGGGGTATTCAAGCCAACAGAAGGTACTGTAGAAAAGCATGGAAAAATTGCACCGTTGTTGGAACTGGGAGCCGGTTTTGACAAACAGTATACTGGTAAAGAAAATATTTATTTGTATGGAGCAGTACTTGGATACAGCAAGAAGTTCATTGATGAAAAATATGATGAAAATTGTAGAGTTTTCCGAACTGGGAGAATTTATTGATGTTCCGGTACAAAATTATTCTTCGGGAATGCGTTCACGACTTGGATTTTCAATTGCAACGGTTGTATCTCCGAAGATTTTAATCTTGGATGAAGTATTATCAGTCGGAGATGCAAAGTTTCGTAAGAAGAGTGAGAAAAAGGTATTAAGTATGTTTGATTCTGGGGTTACGGTACTTTTTGTGTCCCATTCGCTTGATCAGGTTAAGCGTCTTTGTAATAAAGCAATGATTCTTGATCATGGACAATTGGTAACATATGGCAATATAGAAGATGTTGCACCAATTTATGAAGAAATGATTAATGGATTGGATGGTTCTGCACCTAAAAAGAAGAAAAAATCTAAGAAAATGAAGGGATAGGTGTCTTAAAATGAGTATATCGGTTATTTGGAAATTACTCGATAATGAAAATAAAAATTTGATGACCTTACAATGCCTCAAAGAACAAATTATAGGTAATGATTTTGAAGTACAAGTTTTAATTTATCAAAATGATAACAGTAAGTATAATGCATATGTATCTGTTTTGGAACAACTAAATGCACAAGTTGAAGTACATGAGGGTGTATTTGAAATAGCAGTTTACATGGATGCACAAAAATATGTAAACGGAGATATTGTCACCTTTATAAATAGCGGGGATTTGTGGAGCGCAGATACCTTAAAACAGATGCAGAAAGTCGTTAATAAATATCCGAAGTATCATATTTATATGTTACATAAGATAATGGCAGATGGAACAGTGGGGGCTTTTTCGAGGGGGGATTCTGGTGAAAAAATTTCGATAAAGGATTTTGAAAATGAATACAATTGCTATCCTTTTTATTTCGCAGGTACATTTTTGAAAAAACAAGTTTTTGTGGAGTACAATTTTAATCCTGAACTTGGTATCGAAGCAGAGAGAGAATATTTTTTGCGTGTATGTGAGAAAGAAAAGAAGATGGTCTTTTTAAGTGACCAGACATATTCAAGCGCTGAGGGGAGAGAGGGGGATATTACTTTTTACGAAGGAATCTATCAAGAAGAGTGGTATCAAGAGTCTTTTACAAATTTTTGGATTCCGTTCTTAAAAAAGCAGAGTGAGAAACATGGAGAAGTGCCAAAGTTTATACAATATCACTTTATGTTTTCTATAAAGAGTCGGATTATGAGCAACATGAACAATCGTAATAAGCATGTTATTCCTCAAGGACAAGAAATGAAATGCCTCGAAAGAATGGGAGAGGCATTTCAATATATAGATGATGATATTTTGTTTGATTGTAATAGAATCAAAGAAAGTTACATGACAGATTCATTGAAGTGGTTATGTGGAATCTTGAAGCATGGTCAAAATTTTAAATTTGAAAAAAAATATTTGTCAGGAAATATTTACTATGGTTCAAAGAATATAGTATTCAATAAGATAGCCAATTTAAAAACTAACATTTTGTTTATGAATTATGAAAATGGAATGCTGCGTATAGATGGAACGGTACATCCGATATTATATTCAATGGCTGATCAGGTTTATATGGTATTTAATGGGAAAAAATATTCATTAATATATAATGGAAGATATGCTTTGACAAAAGTGTTTGGTGTTAGCGTATATAAAGCACATTCTTTTCATATAGATCTACCGATGGATAATATTCAGGAGTGCGAGTTATATTGTCAGGCAGAAGTGCAGGACGAAAATATTAAAATCAATTTTACGTATGAGTCTCATTTTAGCAGAATGAGTGGGACTTTTAAAAATAGTTATTGGTGTTTTGGAAATGAACAGCGATACATGATTGTGAAGCATGAAGAAGGAATGAGAATCCGAACCATCACAAAGAAAGAACAGAAAAAACAAGAACATAAGTTATCAAAAGAAATGGTTTTTATCGTTCAAAAAACGTGCTTGGCTGTTTCTTGCAATTCGAAAGGTTTATTTTATGATGAGTCCGATCATGAAACGCAAGCCAATTTGGATGTATTTGGATAAAATTTACAAAGGTGGAGACTCTTCTGAATATTTATATCGGTACTCAATTGCGCAAAAGGATGGAAATAAACATTACTATTTGATCGATAAGAATGCAACGGATTATAAGCGTTTAAAGAAAGATGGTTATAAACCGCTTGTCAGAGGAAGTATTAAGCATCGATTGGTATTCCTGATGGCGGATATGATGGTTATTTCAAACTCGACGGTTTTTGCATTTAATAATTATGGACTTCCTAATTCAAGTTATGTACGTGATTTGGTAGATTTTCATGTGTGTTGTGTACAACATGGTATGTCCGTGCAAAAGATTGCGGTGGCACAAAACCGTTTGCGCGATAATACCAGATTGTATTTTTGTGCATCAAAGTATGAAATTGAAAATCTTTCTAAACCGATTTATGATTATGAAGGATATGATGCATTAAAACTTACTGGTGTTCCGCGGTATGATGGACTGAAAAATGATGATAAAAAACAGATTATGATCAGTCCAACATGGCGAATGCAGGCGGCAGTTCCTGTTCGTACCAGTGAAGGGGAACAGAGAGATTATAATCCATTGTTCAAGGAAAGCACATATTTTCAAGTGTTTAATGCTTTAATCAATGATCCGCGCCTGATTGATGCTGCAAAGAAATATGGATATAGGATCAAGTATGTATTACATCCGATCGTAAGTGCTCAGGTTGATGATTTTGATAAAAATGATTATGTTGATATTATTCCGGCTGTAGGTGATATGAGTTATGAAACCATGTTTCGTGAATCTAGTCTGATGGTTACGGATTTCTCTGGAATTCAGTTTGATTTTGCATATATGAGAAAACCGCTTGTGTATCTGCATCATAAAGATATTCCTCAGCACTATGAAGAGGGAACTTTCTTCTATGATACAATGGCATTCGGAGAAATTGCACATGATAATGATGAATTGATTGATTTATTGTGCGAGTATATGGCAAATGGATGTAAGATGAAAGAAGAATATGTGCATCGCGCAGATGATTTCTTTTAATTATAATGATCATAACAATTGTAAGCGTATTTATGACATAATGACTGACTATCAAGAAAAGAAGATTTTACCGTATCGTCAGAAATGAGTGGAACAATGTAAACTAATTTTTAGAAAACAGGGAGATGTTAATATGAATATTGGAGTAATTTTTGCAGGTGGTGTAGGTAAGAGAATGAACAGTCGCGTAAAACCGAAACAGTTTATTGATGTCTATGGAAAGCCAATTATTATTCATACGCTGGAATTGTTCGAAAATCATCCTGAAATTGATGCAATTGCGGTGGCTTGTCTGGAAAATTGGATTCCATATTTGCAGGAACTTCTTGAAAAGTTTAATATCAAGAAGGTAAAGAAAATTGTGCCGGGAGGTTCAAGTGGTCAGGAATCCATTTATAATGGGCTTAAGGCGGCAGAGAAAATTGCTGGCGGAGAGAAATCCATTGTATTGATTCATGATGGGGTACGTCCACTGATCAATGAAAAAACGATTACAGATAATATTGAATCTGTTAAGAAACATGGATCGTCTATTACATGTGTAAAAGTAAAAGAAACAGTTCTTGTTGTGGCTGAAGATAATTCTATTGAAGATGTTCCTAACCGTGCCGATACACGTCTTGCACGTGCACCACAGAGCTTTTATCTGGATGAGATTATTGGAGCGCATCGTAAAGCTATGGCAGAAAATAAGTATGATTTTATCGATTCCTGCTCCATGATGCAGTATTACGGTAAAAAACTGTATTTGATTGAAGGACCGCAGGAAAATATTAAAATTACTACTCCGGATGATTTTTACACCATGCGTGCACTTTTGGATGCAAAGGAAGAAGCGCAAATTTACGGTTTGGATGATTAAGGAGAGTTTATAATGAAGAATGTTTTGGTAGAAGATTTTAAACAGTTGGCAGAACGTAATATTCCGTGGGAGGAGTTACGTGGTAAAACGTTTCTGATTACTGGAGCAACAGGATTAATAGGTTCATTGTTGGTTAGATTTTTGTTGTATGCCAATGAGACAATTGGACTTAATGCGAAGGTATATGCCGTAGTCCGCAATCCAGAGAAAGCAGATAAAATTTTTGCAGACAACAAAACAAATGCACTTTCTTACGTGGTAGCCGATTTGGAGAAAGATGAAGTTACCTGTACAGGAACTTGTGATTATATAATTCATGCAGCCGCGGTTACTGCTTCTAAAATTATGGTGTCGGATCCTGTAAGAACCATTCGTACAGCAATTGATGGAACCGAAAAGATGTTACAATTTGCAGTGGAGAAGAAGGTAAGCGCATTTGTCTATATCTCATCCATGGAGATATATGGGCAGCCTAAAACAGAGGGAAAGACAACGGAAAAGGATTTGGGATATGTAGATATCGAGTCGGTTCGTAGTTGCTATCCGGAAGGGAAACGTATGTGTGAGTGTTTGTGTACTGCTTACGCATCGCAGTATGATGTCAATGTTATTAGCGCAAGACTGGCGCAGACTTTTGGCGCAGGAATTCTTCCTACAGAAAATCGTGTATTTGCACAGTTTGCTAGAAGTGCAATGAAAGGACAAAACATTGTATTGCATACAACTGGAGAGTCAGAAGGAAATTATGTATATACAACAGATGCTATAGCAGCAATTTTAATGTTGTTAGTTAAGGGAAAAGCTGGAGAAGCATACAATATTGCAAACGAGGAAAGTCATATTACAATTCGCAATATGGCACAATTGGTCGCAGATGAAATTGCAGATGGAAAGATACAGGTGGTTATAGATATTCCGGAGAATAGTGCAGCTCTTGGATACGCACCATCGGTAAAGATGCAGTTAGACGCTTCAAAAATGTGTGAGCTTGGATGGAATCCGGAAGTTGGACTGGCGGATGCGTACAAGCGTATGATTTATTGGATGGAGTAAATATATATTGGCATTAGAAATTTATTGTAGGGTGATATGGCTCAAATATCATTGATTTTAGGTGCAGAGAAAAAATTTCCGTTCATAAAATAGTTAAAAAACTTGACCAAATACTTTAGGTAAATTTGGACTATTATTGACCAGTGGGTTTTGGTTTGGTCAGAACAAGAAAGGTAGATTATGGATTCTAATAAAAAAATAATGATTTTGCTATTAACAAACAGGGATTCGGACAATGTTGGAGATCAGGTCATTGAAGCCAGTGATATCGGATTGTTACATGCACTGATGATGAATCTTGGATTTGATAAAAGTTCATATCAGATTAACAGCCGATCTGCATCAATCATCACCAAAAAGTATATGGCAACAAAGAATCCAGAGTTGTTAAAATCAGCAGAAAAAGCAATTTCACAAGCAGATATAGTTGTTTTTGGTGGCGCGCCTGTATTTAATTATAAATATCAGAATTTCTATGAGAGAACAGCGGTTACTATTGAGATTGCACAGAAATATAACAAACCAGTTATTTTTTCTGCAATCGGAATTGAATCGTATGATGAAAAAAGCAAAAAGTGTCAGCGTTTGAAATCTGTACTCAATTCGGAGTGTGTTAAACTGATTACAACACGCGATGGGATAGAGAGACTTGAAAAATATAAAGAAAACAGTTCCTTTAAAATTGGGCTAGTCTCAGATCCTGCTGTTTTTTCTGCTACGATATTTGATGATTATATCGGACAGGAAGTAACTATAAAAAAATTTGGAATTTTTCCCATAAAGAAGAAAGTAGTTAGGAAAGAGAAAAAGATAGGAATCTTTGTTATAAGAGCAAATGGATTTGTGGATAATCATGTCGATTTTACCAGAGAACAAGCGGCTGAATTGTGGGTGAATGTCATTAAGACGGTAAAAAATCGTGGATATGACTATGAATTAGTTACAAGCGGACATTTTGGAGATGAGGCATTTTTAGATTATCTTATTAGAAATTATGATGTGCCTTTGGGAAAATGCGTGTTTAATATCAATATGCCAGAAAATCTTTTTAGTAAAATGGCTGGTTATGATGGAATTATTTCGTGCCGATTGCATCCGAGTATAATTTCATTTTCCATGAATATACCAGCAGTTAGTTTGGTGTGGAATACAAAAGTCTCAAGCTTTTATAAAGAAATCGGATACCCGGATAGAGCGATTGAACGCGAATATTTTGAGGCAGAAGTTATTGTTGATCGATTAGAGCGCGCAATGGAAGAGGGGATTACAAAAAATGAAGATTATCTTATGAGCGTTTACAGAGCGTTGTTTTCAAGTTTGAAAGAGATTATTTGTGGAGAAGATACAGACATTCAGCCATACGATTATAAAACTTTACTTGAAACGATCCCAAAATTTGCTGGAACGTCTAAAGGCGAGCAGGATGAAAAATTGAAAAGAAAATTTAGAAGAGTATACGAGTTATGCAATAAGCGATTAGATGATAATCAAATGCTTAAAGAAAGGATAAACGAATTGAAAGAGGACAAATGAAATGAATATTGGAAAAAAAAGATTTCTTTTTATTTTGACATTATTATTGTTTATAGGATTACCAAAGGGAATGATTTTTGCTCAGGAGGGAACAGAACTTAATATATATGCAATTTATTTAGGTGAGAATGATAAAGGTGACTCTACGTTATTGGAATCAAGAGGTCATGGATTATTAATCGATATCGGTTCAGTTTCACAGACGAGTGCTGTTGTCGATCAGTTACAAAAAGTTGGATTAACACATGTAGATATTTTGTTTAGTCATTTGCATAGCGACCATATGGGGGCTACTGATAACAATGCATATGCCGGATTGGAAAATTTAGAGTCGATGGGAATACATATAGATACGCTTTATGTTCCGTCCGTGTATCTGACTCCATATTCGACACGAATCAGCGATAGGACATCACAACTACAAGCTTATGCAGATCAAAGACCCGATACAAATATTGTATATTTGAATGTTGGTGACATAGTACAGGTAGGGGATGCCACAGGAAGGGTTATGGGACCTACGGATTCGTCAACAAGATCACCATATCAATATACAGAGTATTCCATAATGAAAAATCGTGATATTATCTATGAAAATGATAGCTCACTGGCAATGATTTTTAGGTGTGGAAATACAAAATATTTTACTGCAGGAGATTGCTATGGGAGAGAAGCAAAAGCACTGGTTGAAGCCTATGGAAGCGATTTAAAATGCGATATTATGAAAATGAATCATCATGGTATCGGATCTGGAAATTCTGCAGATTTAATAAAAGCAATAAGCCCTAAGTATTCATTTGTTCCGAATAGTGGTGTAGACAAGTATAATCTTCAAAGTGGTTATTGGAGAACTTACACAGCTACAAAACGTGCATCTAATTATGGAATGTGTTATATGGTTGGGAATGAGAAGAAGACAATAGTATATCACATTGTAAATAATACGATTACTTTATATAAAGGATCTGTTATTAAGCAGGAAAACAAAATGACAGGATGGCAGTATCTTTATGGGGCAGATGGATGTAACAGGGATCATGATATGTATTATTTTGACTCTGCATGTAATACTTTGAAGGGAACTCAAAAAATAGGAGGTCACTACTTCTATTTTCGGGGTGGAGGTCAAATGGATTATGGAACGTATTCAAAGGATGGTGGTTATTCAGGCTGGAAAACATATAATGGGAAAAAAAGATATTTTACATTTTCGGAGGATCATGAATATGCCTACATGAAGGAGGGGTTAAACTTCATTAATGGTGTTCCAATGTATTTTGATAATTCTGGATATTTGGTAACTAGTGAAATAGAAGATGAAACGGCTATTAAAAAGATGGGCTCTTACTATTATGCTGTCGACTGTTGCGGAGAAGTGACAATAGATGACTGGGAAGAGATTGACGATTCTTTTTACTATTTTGATAGAAAAGGAAGAATGTTACGCAATGGAAAATATAAGATAAACGGAGATTATTATCTTTTTGATACCGATGGAATTATGTATGCCGGCGATTTGGGAATAGAGTTTTACGATTTTAAGTCTAATACCTATGCAGTGCGTACAGATGGTACGTTAGTTTCTGGTAAATGTGGAAAAATTGATGGAAAAGAGTATTATTTTGATAAGACAGGAATTATGACAAAAAAACAAGATTATTAGAATAGGGAAAAAACAATACTATTTTAATAAAAATGGAGAAATGGTTCATAATCGTACATTTAAATTATATGGTAAGAAGTATCATAGTAACTCAAAAGGTGTGATAAAAGTGGTCAAAACCAAAAAATAATAGAGAAACTTGTATGGGTGAAAAGAAATTGGTATTTAGAACAAATCTTGAGTGATGGATATGTTTGAAATGTACGGTAGAACAAAGAATTATCCTATTATATGATAATTCTTTGTTCTACAGGGGTTATTGTATTGTATTTTGTAAAATACCACCTGCTATAGTACAGCCACTTTTCTCACCAGAAATAATTGCACCTTGTGGGCAGTTGTAAATTATATTATTTTGTAAGGACAGTGTTACATTGCAATTTTTGTTTAGGCGGATTCCGTATGCACTGCAATTAGATATTTTGTTTCCATTAATTGTGGTGGCAGATGAATTGTCGAATAAAAGAATTCCTGTTTGGTGTATTCCAGAAATAGTATTGTTATTGATTGCATTGCCAACGCTTCCATTACTAACACGAATTCCGTTATACTGTTGACATAAAGGATCAGTATTATTATAATTTGCACCAATAACTGTGTTATTCATAATTAGGTTGTTTTTTGCATCATTAAGATTAATTCCATAACCAGCAGAGGTGATCTTGTTATTACAAACAGTAACACCTTCTATAAAATAATCTGCAACAGGGATTACACCATTATCTGCGCTACGCATTTCTTGAGAAATCTTTTTGCCATATAATTCAATGCCTACATTTTTATCGCATAGTGAATGGTATTGGGTTTCTATGATATTATTTTGAATACTCGATTGTGAATTAGTTCTTAGTTCACCATGATAGGCTTGTTTTCCATTTTTAATATAGGTATAAATGGAATCGTTTGATGTTTTACTAAAATGGAATAGAATTCCACCTCCAACATTTTCCATTGTATTATCTTCAATTTGGGCATTTATATAGTTTACGCAAGCAATTGCCTCTTGCGTTATATTTTTAAAAGTATTTTTTTTGATTGTCACATTTTCAATATAATTATTTAAAAGCATGGAATGAGTTCCGATACCGCGAGATAAATTTTCAAAAGAATTTCCTGTTATCTGAACGTTTTTACAAGGCGTACCATCATAGATTAAATTGCTATATGCATTATCATTTGCGCAAATATCTAGCTGGATAGCCTCACATTTTTCTTTGGAATCTTTTACATCAGAATCGTGAAAATTACAATTGGTGATTTTGACATTATTTACAGCTGCCATCTCAATCATATGCTTTTCGCTTCCGTGACTCATATCTATATTTTTTATAGTAATGTTGGAACCACGACAAAGCCGGATTCCGCTTGAGGTGTTTTTTTTGCTGTTTATCCATGTGCCACCAACAATTGTAATGTTCCTGTATCGTTTATATCCGGTGAATTTCTGATTGTCTTCAGAACTTCCGGTAGCAATCATATTAAAACCAGTTTTTTTTGCCCTGATCACACAGTTTGTAGTATCTAATTTTGTGTTGCTCCATACTTTTAATGATTCAGAAATGTAATAGGTATTTTGGGGTATTTTTACAGTATATGTTTTCCCTTTTTCCCCAAGGAGACTAGCTTTTTTTAAGGCTATATTTACATTTTTACTAATATCTTTGTCTTTCTTTACAGTTGGAATGAGTGTTTTTCCTGAAATGGTGTAGGGTTTTTCAGCGGCATTAAACGATATTGGAGACTGGCAGAAGGTTAAAATTACGACCGCAGTTAAGATAAATTTGATTTTTTTTGTCCTTTTCATAGACTTCCTCCTTAGATTTAATTGCTATTTCAGTAAAAAAATATATACTTTCTAAAAAGAAATGTCAATGTTTGTGAATTCAAAGCTGTTCGTCCCTAAAATATGGGTGATTTGTGAAAAATAGTTCTTGTGTGATATAAAAGTATGGAGTAAAATGAAAATAAAATTTTGACAAAACGGAGAAAGTACATGGAAACAAAAGATAAAAAGAAAAGCAAGTGGAAAATCACAGCCGGAGTAATTCTGATCATCCAATTGTTACTGAGCATGGCAACGGTCGGAGTTGTTTTGTGGCTGAATATTGTTCCAACGCTGTATGTGATCCTGCTTGGATTAATTCTTCTGCTGTTACTTATTATAGAATATTGTCTGTTTTATTTTAGCAAAAAGAAAAAGGGAAAGAAAAAGACAGGATGCTATGTCAGACGTGCAATTGGAGTGATTCTTTCCCTTGCATGTATGGTTGTATGTGCAGGTGGTTCCTACATGCTTGTAAAGGCAGCAAATACGCTCGATAATATTGCCGGAAATGTAAAGACCACCGATACCGTATCCGCCTATGTGATGACGGATGATCCGGCACAGACACTGATGGATGCGAAAGACTATGTGTTTGCGATTACCGAAAAATACGATTACGAACATACCCAAAAGGCAATCGAAAAGATCAATGAAACTGTCGGGACACAGATCCGTACGCAGGTGTATGACAACATTCCTGATATGGTACAGGCATTGTATGAGGGAAGCGCTGATGCAATGCTGATGAATGTGGCATATGTGGATGTGGTAGAGGCACAGGATGGATATGAAACATTTTCTTCAAGAACAAGAACACTGTATGACCATGAAGAAGAAAATGTGGTTACGGAAGATTCACAGACTGCAGAAAAATCAATTACAACAGATCCGTTTGTCATTTATATCAGTGGTTCCGATACCAGAACCCTTACTCTTACCACCAGCCGCAGTGATGTCAATATTCTGGCAGTTGTCAATCCGTCCACGAAGCAGGTGCTTCTAATTAATACACCGAGAGATTACTACGTGGATACGGCAGCATCAGCAGGTGCAAAAGATAAACTGACCCATTGTGGAATGTATGGAATAGACTGTTCTATGGCCACACTTGGAAATCTGTATGATGAGCATGTGGATTATTATGTGCAGATTAATTTTAATGGATTTAAGACATTAGTAGATGCAGTCGGAGGAATTACCGTAGAGTCGGAGAAAGCCTTCCGGACAAGTGAAGGTGGATTTTATATCAATCAGGGGACCAATCAGTTAAATGGTACGGTGGCGCTTTCCTACGTACGGGAGAGAAAGTCTTTTGCGGATGGGGACAATTCCAGGGGAAGACATCAAATGCAGGCAATCGAGGCACTGATTAAAAAATTTTCTTCCGGGACAACGGTGCTTGGTAATTATTCCGCAATCATGGACAGCATGTCAGGAATGTTTATGACAAGTATGAGCTCGTCAGATATTTCCGCACTGGTGAAAATGCAATTATCCGATCTGGCTGCCTGGAATGTAAAGTCTTATGCAGTTACAGGAACCGGCGGATCATCGACGACCTACTCCATGCCTACGAAACGAAGCTATGTTATGTATCCGGATGAGGTGCAGGTAAAATATGCAGAGCAGCTTGTCAATAAAGTCGTTGAGGGACAGATCCTGACAGATGCCGATCTGGAGATTCCGGATAATATCGTACAGTAGTGGAAATTTATAGTGAGGAAAAGATATGAAGTTCCGAGAACAAACAGCTAAGAAAAAGAGTATCCGGCAGATCGCGGGGATGTTCCTGGCAGTTACCGTGCTGCTGGCGGGGAGTCCATATATCGCAGAGGCTGCAGAGATTGTCAAAGATACGGATGGAACTGCATATGCGCAGGATGCGGCAGGATTTGTCTATCAGATTCCAAAAGGTGCAACAACGAAAAAAGGCTGTTCCATTTATATGTATACGGGAGAAAAAAGCACAGTTACCTTTCCTGCAAAGTGTAATTCCTATGTAGTTACTAACATCGGAACGAATCTTGGCCAGCTGATTCTGACAAATTTGCAGACGGTAAAGATTCCATCAGGATATACCACGATTGAAACACAGGCATTTCAGAATCAGACGGATTTGTACCGGATTGAGATTCCGGCCAGTGTAAAAACGATTGGAATAGATGCATTTGCAGGATGTAACAAGGCAAGGCTTACGATAGTTACTCCGTATGGTTCTGCGGCGGAAACGTATGCGAAAGCAAACGAAATTCATTATAGCAGTCAGACATCTTTACAAATACAGGCAGGGTATGGTAAACTGTATGTGGGAGAGAGCCGATCCATTGTCGTATTGAATGCTTCTGTGGCACCCGTCTGGAAAAGTTCAAATAGCAGTGTGGTATCGGTAGATGCGGATGGAAGGCTGACGGCGAAAAAAGCCGGAACTGTAAAAATAACGGCAACCATTGGCAAAAAAACTTATACATATCCCTATACGGTGATTGCGCGTTCCCAGAAAAACGTGCTTGATATTATCTGGAATCAGTATGTGACCTCCGGGATGAGCGATTATGAAAAGGCAGTTGCCGCCCAGCAGTGGATGCAGCAGAATGTTTCCCCGAATGGAACATCGGTTCTGGCACAGAAAGCACTCGAGCAGGGCAAGGCAAATTATAAGGGGTTTTGTGAAGCTTATCAGTTGATTATGAAGCACTATGGCATATCCGCAAAAGTGGTCAACGGCAAAAAACACATGGAAAATTCTGTCGTGATCGCCGGTAAAAAATATACAGCATCAACGCTGGAAACTTCAGCGAATGCAGATAAAACATATACTACAACAACCATCCCGGGACTTGCGGTGAACCGGGTAACCATGGTTCTTTCCAAAGGCAGGACCGGCACGTTTAAAGTGACCGGACAAAGCAAAGGAATTACCTGGTTCAGCAGCAACACGAAGGTTGCGGTAGTAAATGCCAGTGGCAAAGTGACGGCAAAGGGTACCGGCACAGCCAAAGTAACATTGAAAGTAAACGGGAAAACATTTGCCTGCACCGTTTGCGTAAATCCATGAAAAGATTGAAAGGAGAAATTGAAAGAATGAAAAAAGTAATGAAGAGGGTAATTACGGCATGTCTGGCTTTTGCCATGATTCTGGCGCTGGTGACACCGGCATCTGTGGAGGCAGCCACAAAGAATGAGAGCTTAACACTTTATAAGGGAGAAACCTATACCTGGTATCTTACCGGTGTGAAATCTTTAAGCAGTGCGTCAAGCACCAAGAAAGCAGTTGCAACAGTAAAAGCCAATAAATCGAAAAAGCAGTATACCATTTCTGCAAAGAAAGCAGGAACTTCGGTTGTAACTATAAAAGGAAAAGATTATTACGGACATACGCAGTCTTTAAAGATAAAAGTGACGGTAGCAGAGCCGAAGTTTGACCTTAAGCTTCAGAAACTGGATGGAAATTATATTCTCATCAGTCTGAAAAACAACACAAAGGCAACGTTTGACCGAATTGCGGTAAAGTATTCGCTGAAGGACAGTTCCGGATCAGAACTTGCGGCAAAAGAGGAAAAGGTCTACCGTGTTATGAGTGGGAAGACGGCTTATGAGCGCATTTATGTAGCTTCAGCAGCAGATGTTGATATCTCGCAGTCCAGTGTGAAAATTACGGGATTTGACAGAAATCCGGATCAGAAATATAAGGTACTTGGAAAAGATAAACTCTCTGTTACCGTCACAGATGAACAGGTATCAGATTCCAGTATTTCATTTAAGCTGAAAAAGGTAAACAAAACAAGTCAGTATGTGTATGGAGAAATTTATATTATCAGCTATGATGCAAACGGAACCATCATAGATGTATCTACCAGCTCCTTATACCTGGATAAAAAGGAAACCAAACTACTTCGGAAACCGTTTCCAAGAGCCCTTACAGCCATCCGAATTTCGACCATTATGAGATCGTATACGGTGGATACTATACAAAAAATAAATTTCGGTCATTCTTAGATGATTATAAGGATAAGGGTGGAATCATTGTGATTCTGCCCTTGTTTTATTGAAAATGAGGGCGATAAAATAAAAAATTCAGAAAACGGTTAAGAAATGGCAAAGATGTCCGATATATATTGTGTAGGTAAACAAAAAGAACGCCAATCATGGAAGGGAGGCGCGTTACCGCAGCAATCAAGGACAGATATCAGACAATTGTACCCGTAGGAAGCATCATTGCGATTACCTATCAGTCTCCACGTGAGAATCATGGGGAATCCCAGATGAAGCAGAAGAAGGCATCGTTTGCAGGCATGCTGGATCAGCAGATGCAGATGCTCAGTGTGGGAAAGGAGGAAAATTCAACATTTCAGATATATTGCTAGAACATAACGATTAAACGCCGTGTCGGTACCAGTGTATGAGTATACGATGCGGCGTTTTTGTGTTATGATAAAAAAAGTAAAAAATCGGACAGCAGATTGGATAAAAGGAGTACAACAATCATGATCAGAAATATTATTTTTGACGTAGGAAAAGTCTTAGTTTCTTATGAACCGGATGCTTATATGGAAAGCCTTGGTATCAGTAAAGAAAATCAAGAAAAAAATTAATGCGGCAATGTTTGAAAATAAATTGTGGGATGCATCGGATCAGGGGCTTGGCACTCCGGATGAATTTTTACAGAAATTTATTGCGGGGGCACCGGAACTGGCAGACGAAATTACGAAAATCCATAAAACCGTCGGAAATACCGTGGAACTGTTCCCGTATGCCATGGAATGGATTCTCGATCTGAAGGCAAGAGGATATCATGTGTATATCCTTTCCAACTACAGTGAAAACATGCTGGATCAGACAAAGGATAAACTGAAATTTCTTCCGCTTATGGATGGCGTTGTTTTTTCATATAAAATAAAGAAAATGAAGCCGGATCCGGAAATTTATGAATATCTGTGTGATGAATACTGGCTGGAACCGGAAGAAAGCGTATTTATTGATGATCGTCCGGTAAATATAAAAGGAGCAGAAACCTGTGGCATTCATGGGATTGTTTTCCGGTCCTATGAGCAGGCAAAAAAGGAGCTGGATGAGTTTCTTAAGGAATTCTAATATTTCCGTGAAAAACTTTTCAAAAAACCAAGATTGTGATAAAATGGCATACAGCAATTGAGTTTCAGAAAATTGCAAGTGGAGAGAATTTAAAAATCTTGGGCGAAGCATAGAATATGTATCGCAAGGAGTGCAGATCAGGAGGATAGGAAAATCATGGATTACAGACAGGAATATGAAAAATGGTGTAATGACCCGTATTTCGATGAGCAGACGAAAGCAGAACTGAAGGCAATTGCAGGAGATGATAAGGAGATCGAGGATCGCTTTTATCGTACGCTGGAGTTTGGAACGGCAGGATTACGCGGGGTAATCGGTGCGGGAACCAACCGTATGAATATCTATACAGTACGTCAGGCAACACAGGGACTGGCAAATTATATTCTGGCACAGGGAGGACAGGAGAAAGGTGTGGCAATCGCACACGATTCCCGTCTGATGGCAGATGAATTTACCGATGCAGCAGCACTTTGTCTTGCAGCAAACGGAATCAAAACATATGTGTTCAAGAGTCTGCGTCCGGTTCCGGAACTTTCATTTGCTGTCCGGACACTCGGATGTATTGCAGGTATTGTTATTACCGCAAGCCATAACCCGAGAGAATATAACGGATATAAAGTATACTGGGAAGACGGCGCGCAGGTAACACCGCCACATGATACCGGTATTATGGCGGAAGTAGCAAAAGTAACTTCTTTTGACATGGTAAAGACCATGGAGAAGGAAAAAGCACAGGCAGAAGGGCTGTATCAGATCATCAGCGACGACGTGGATGAATCCTATTTTGCAGAGCTGAGAAATTTATCCATTCATCCGGAGATCATCAAAAAGATGGCAAAGGATATCAAGATTGTTTATACACCGTTACACGGAACCGGTCTTGGTCCGGTCAAGCGTGTGCTGAGCGATCTTGGATTTGAAAATGTATATATCGAGCCACAGCAGGCAGTTGCCGACGGACATTTCCCGACGGCTCCGTATCCGAATCCGGAGAACCCGGATGCATGGGAACTTGCATTAAAGCTTGCGAAGGAAAAGGATGCAGATCTGGTTCTGGCAACCGATCCGGATGCCGACCGTCTGGGTGTATACTGTAAGGATACGAAAAGCGGCGAGTATGTGACATTTACCGGAAACATGTCAGCCATGCTGATTGCGGAATATATTCTGGGACAGAAACGTGCAAATAATACAATGCCGGAGAATCCGGTACTGGTAGAATCCATTGTTTCCACCGACATGGCAAAGGCAATCGCAAAGGCATACGATGTGGAGCTGGTAGAAGTACTGACCGGATTTAAGTATATTGGTGAGCAGATGCTTAAATATGAAAAATCCGGAGAAAAGAATTATGTGTTCGGATTTGAAGAAAGTTACGGATGTCTTCCTGGTACTTATGCAAGAGATAAGGATGCTCCGGCAGCTGTATGTATGTTGTGTGAGGTTGCTGCTTTTTACAAATCACAGGGAAAGACACTCTGGGATGGCATGATCGATATGTACGAAAAGTACGGATATTACCGTGAGGGAATCGCAACCATGACACTTAAGGGAATCGATGGTGCCGCACAGATTCAGCAGATTATGGATCGGGCAAGACAGAGTACTCCGGCAAAGCTTGGAGCGTTTGATGTACTTGCAGTCCGCGATTACAAGGCAGACACCCGTAAGGATTTAAAGACCGGGGAGGTGACTGCTACCGGACTTCCGTCTTCCAATGTCCTGTATTATGAGTTATCCGATAATGCATGGTGCTGTGTACGTCCATCCGGAACAGAACCGAAGATTAAATTTTAATGTCGGTGTTAAGGGAGATACCCTGGATGGTGCAGATCAGATGCTGGAAGAATTAAAAGCAGAAGTGTTAAAGCACTTTGAATAATCGGTAGACTGTTATGAATGAAAATATACATTTGTCCGCAATGTGGAT
>ENA-OQKA01000089-OQKA01000089.1-human-gut-metagenome-genome-assembly--contig:-NODE-89-length-28355-cov-6.364177_pt1 | contig 28355 bp, 29 predicted proteins | sample MGYA00242644_ERZ504789 | MGnify/ENA primary metagenome ERZ504789 (study PRJEB26092, sample SAMD00036423) | human gut metagenome | host: Homo sapiens | study: EMG produced TPA metagenomics assembly of...
CCTCGCTGGCTGATTCCACGGCTCTATCCATTTGAGCTACTGGGCTAGTTTCAACGTTTTAATTAAAATTTAGGAAAAATGAAAAGTATCTTTTGGAGTGGCGGATGGACTCGCACCATCGACCTCCAAGGGCCTTCCCCTGGTGCTCTGCTACTGAGCTACGCCACCTGAATATATATCAACTACGCACAATGGGCTATTTTAAGGCGCCCGATACTCACGTACAGAGCGCACGAAACTAAAAATAAATCTAAACCAATAATAATACGATCACCTCCTCGCCAGGAGAGTTAACCAGAACTCATTTTAAACTAAAATTATACTCACAATTTTCATTCTTCGTGGATCTGAGACGAGTCGGACGTTCCTGTCTCCGGATGATGCCCCTCCGGCGCTCTACCGTTGAGCTACAGATCCGTATTGTGCAGCCTATCTTCACAGACGGGCTGCAACAGTTATGCAAAAACATTAACAAAATATCTATAGAAACAAGATATGAGCCTGTCTTCACAGACAGATGTCACACCGAATTAAAAAACAGCGTAGAGGCATCGTTGTGTCTCTAACCAAATCCAAAAGTAATCTATGGGAGATGAAGAGGGACTCGAACCCCCACCAACGACGATAAGAAATCGGTATCATCTAGTTGTCGCCGTGCTTCCATTACACCAATCATCTCTTTGTCTTTTATATAGTGCGAATATGATTAAAGTCATTCACATTGGATTTTCAGAGCTTTCCCTGCTCACTAGACTGAACGTTTTCACCAGTGCTTGCATCGACGATTCTTCTTTCCGATGTAGTTCGTCTGCCTACTTGATCAGATTAGCTAGATTTTTCGTATTGCGTGCGTCCATTCGCCAGGTCGCGGCATCCATTGATGCTCTCCGGCTACTTCTTTTCCACGCCACTTTTTTACCGATATGTCAAAGAACTACTTCTCCAATCCTTTCCGAACCTCTCCCGATGCAAGATTATAGCTGCCCGAACTACCTACTTTATAAGGTAAGGACTTACCTTTGCACCGTTCGAGATACATACGAAACGGAATTAGTAAGAGAGTGTGAACCAGACGAGATTCGGACTCGTGGCCTATCCCTTAGGAGGGGATTGCTCTTCCGCTGAGCTACTGGTCCATTTTGGAGCGGACTAACCAATTAAAAATCCGCTCCATCATTCACCGCTGTGAACTAAGCTAACAATACCCAACTAACAATGAGTTGTTTCATTAAAGGAACAGAACCCTCACGGGCAAATTCAAATATATGTGAACTATGTTAAAGTATTCTATCCTTGGACATCAACATACCTTGTGTCCTTCAATCAGCTCATCTACATCAGACTTTTTGAAGAATGCGGTATTACCTATCATATAATGATGAATCTGGCCGCTTCTTCTCAAGTCGTGTATGTATCCTGTGCTCATACCAATATACTTGGCGAACTCTTTTGTCGAGAGCCATATCTTTTCGACAGGCTCTACTGAAACTTTCTTGCGAGGCATAGGCTTAATCATCATAAGACCCATCAGGGTTACATACACTTAAGTCGTGAAGCCTCATATTTATGCTTCGCAAATTGCGATAGGCTGCTGTTAGGTTTTGAATCAAATCTAAAACCTGTGACTCCGAAAGGTATTCCATCGATATCGTTTTACCTTCTTCGTCTCTATCCGATGTCAATTCGTTTACTATGACACCTAAAACACAAGGACAAACCTCTCCTTCTTCATTAGTAGAATGAATAACACCTGTAACAATTTCACCGCCGTCACAAGTTTTGAGGATTTTGAATCTAAAGTTGTTTTTCATTTCAACAATAGAATCTACCAATGGTTTATTCGCTACAACGCTCTCCCCATTATTTTTAAGGTGCTTATTGATAGCCTCACGAAATTCATTCTTTTTTTGTTTATTCTTCACTCTCATATCCTTAATATTTAAAAAGGTTTATACTTATTATCATACATCTTCAGTAGATGATGATAAACATCCCAACCATTCTTAAAAATGCCATTTTCAATAGACATTATAAGATAAGATTGAAGTTTTATATACTCTTTCTGCTGTTCCTCGGTTGCGAGTTTGTTACGAAGCATCTTTTCATGTTTGCCATAAACGATGCAATTAATGCCTTTTCCAATATGCTCCATCAACTCTCTCATCTCGTTCTTTGGAGTTATCTTAGCCAATGCAGCTGCGAGTTTCTTGTAGTCCTCGCCTACTTCATCGCGAAACCTAAGCATCTGATCGTACACAAACTTGATAACTTGAACCTCAAAACGAGGATTAAGCCACATCGCAAATTTCATGAAGAGTATCGGGTGCATCCAAGTTCCTCCGCCTCTATCAAGTCTTGCCTTGGATTTTACATAGGCAGAATTTTGCCCATCTAAATTTTCCTCTTTTACGAGAGCATCCAGGAACTCTTTAGTATTTTCATTCTCGAAGAATTTCTTGACCTCCTTCTTTTCTCCAGTCGCGTTGTTCCACGCTTGCAAAAGAACAGTAGCGTTAAACATCCCGTCCTTTGTCCTCTGAAAGACTTCGTAATCGCCAATCTTTCGAGTCATAAGTTGGTTAGTTTTCATTTCTTCCACCTCCTAATTTTAAAGTTTACTACTCAACCGGAACCGCCTCGATGACCAACGTCTTGTTTTCGAAGTTAGCCTTCGTCTTGTATCTCGCCACACCTTCAGGCGGTTCAGTCTTACCTATCAGCCAAGCATACTGTCGAGCCGACATGATAGCTTTTGCTGTCTCAAACACAAAAACCTCGATTTTTCCAGGCTTTATGCTCAGAATGTCTGCCTTTGTCAACTTTTTCATCTTGCTTTATTTAATATTAACTATAATTATTTGGAGGTTTCGCGGAAAAGTCGTATATTTGCAGTGCTAATGTAAGATACGGCATTTTCGGTTGCTTCGGCCTCCGTTTGTGTCAGTGTTGTTTTATTGCTTTAACTGAATCACGAGTGCAAAGGTAATATAAAAAGGCGAACAAAACAAACCTTTTTGAAAGAAAGTCCGCCTTTTGTTTTCTTTTTAACACTTTTCGTGATTTTAGTTGTATATATGAAACTAAAAATAAAAGATTATGAACGGAGTTATAGAAAGAGTTGCCGAATTGATCAAAGAGTTGGGGTTAACGCCGAATGCTTTTGCAAAAGAAGTCGGTCTTGGTTCATCCAATCTAAGTAGAAAACTGAAAGGAAGTACGCCTTTTACCGCAAAAGACTTCGTTAAAATCTGCGATACGATAGGGGTAAACAGAGAATGGCTCGAAACCGGAGAAGGCGAGAAACGAACCTATTCATTAGGATTCGATAAAGATTCGCTTAACCGGTCAATCGATAAAGCTTTTACCCAATGCGCTCACGGAGACGACGCAAAGCCTTTCTATGACTTAGACTTTGCGTTGGGCTTTAGCGAGATGTACAACGACTCTCCTAATACACCAACGAAATATATCTCTGTACCTGGTTACGAGAAAACTGATTTCTGGTGTCGCACATCAGGTGACAGCATGAAGCCCCTTATAAGCAACGGAGACATCATAGCTCTGAAGCAGATTCTTGATTGGAATGAGTTCTTGCCTATGAACGAGGTCTATGCAATAATGACGACTAACGACCTCAGAACAGTGAAGATCATCCGCAAGGGTTCGGACGAAGAGCATTTCACTCTTCACTCATACAACGAGGAGTACGAGGATCAGGAGATACCAAAGGAGGCTATAACGAAAGTGTTCAAGGTTCTTGGGTCATTAAAGGCAATATAATTAATTATAAATGTTGATATTATGAAGAGAATATTAATCATATTAACAGCAGCATTATTCTCCAGTGCTTCTTATTCGCAAGTAGTAATGGGAAGAGACATATATACAACCAGCAAGAAATACGCAGCTTTCCTTGCGACAAGGGGATACAAACCTTACGAAACGGTTTCTGGAGTAAAAAAGTTCAAGGTAAAATTTGCGGGTTTTACTAACGTAAGAGAAGAAGTGCATTACGACACTAGCAACGATTCTATCACGCAAGTAAAGTTCATTTTCGAAAATAGGACTCAAAGCGAACTGGAGGACGCATACTTCACACTTCTTAAGCAATACAAACAGAAGTACCCTAAAGGGGAAAACGGGGACATGAAATGGGAAGGAGTTGATATGTATATGTGGCACTACAACCCATCCAAAGGCTCGAAGAGGTCTATATATCTAAGCATAGACAACATCAAGCATGAGATGCAGGTGCAATACTTCTCAAACTACGAAGAGAAAGGAAACAAGAAAATAGAAATAAGTAGTGATATATGAAAACAGCTAAAGAAATCCTTGACGGGAAAATCTACAATAGATTCGATCTAGCAAGAGCTTGCGAAGATGTAGCGCGTTTTTTCGAAGAATCGGAAGCGAGTTCCAAGTTAATAATCAGCGGGAAACAATTTGATGACATAAGACCAGACGCAGACTTCTACGGATACTTTATGTACCAAGGTGACGAGGCCGTAAACAAACTTGTAAACTCTAGAATAGCAACAGAAAAGATGGGGTATATCGGCTTAGGCTTTGCCTTAATAGAAACAGAAAACTCTTGCGTCAGAAAACTTGTTGATGAGCTTAGAAAGAATAAATTCTACGCAGAAAGAGTTTGCGCAGGGATTTATGTTGTGACAATAATATAATTTTTGTGAGTAATATGTGAGTGAACAACCACTGATTGTATAAAAGTACATCAGTATCAGCTGATTACCAAGATACACGAGAGTCTTCCCAAGCCTGTGAGGCGGGTTCGACTCCCGTATCTCGCTCCATCTTCGATATAAGATACCGATATTTTTTATACCTTTGCATCAGATTTCAGAAAGATAAGAATTTCTTTTCTAATAGGTACGGTTCCTTTTTAATTAGGTTCAAATTCCTTTTCAGAAAGATATAGGTATCGAGAAAGAAATAGATGATATTCTATTATGGAACTAACGAATAAAACAAATAACAAACAATATAAACAGATCATGAAAGAGCTTTGGACTACTGGCGACACCCAGAAGGTAGCAGAGGGCGTACTCGGCTTCGACTACATCTGGCAATACCAATTGAAAAGACAATATAAATAGGTATTATTAGAAGGTAAAAAGATAACGTAAAGTCCGGTAAGGCAAGCGAAAGCTTGATTCTTACCGGACTATTTTTTTTGAAATGGTCTGATGCTTAAGATAAATTAAAGCCAATAGCTTCTTAAGATAAATAAAGCCAATAGATGGCTGCAAGAACAGCTACGAGAATAACTCCCACCACCGTTTTGACCAAACAGGTTGCAACCTTCTTCAGGATAAAGAGACCAACAACCAGCGCCACCAGGGCAAAAGCGTAATAAAGGAAATCACTATCCATTTCGTCCCTCCTTTCTGAATGGCTTGCGGTTTGCCTCCTTAGGATTTCTGCCTCTTTCATCGAAAGGTCTGTTGTCTTCCTTCATCGCTCTGACGAATTCATTTGGAATCGGAGTTTCGAATTCCATTGGCTGATGGGTTACCGGATGATAGAAGCAGAGAACATAGGCGTGCAGGCAAAGGCGACCACATGGATCATCACCATTACCATACTTGATGTCTCCACATACAGGATGACCCATATCGGCCGTATGAACACGAATCTGGTTCTTGCGGCCTGTCTCCAACTTATACTCTACCAGAGAATGCGCTGTAGTTCGCTGCAGGGTATGGAAATGGGTAACAGCATACTTGCCACCATTGTCAGTATCGCTGGCAAAGGTAATGTATGCCTTGTTGTCCTTCAACCAGTTGGCAACTGTACCTTCATCCTCCTCCATCTCACCTGAAACCAGCGCCACGTATCGGCGGTCGTATACATTATGGTGCCAATCATCTTCCAGGGCAAGTTCAGTCTGCTTGTCCTTGGCGTAAATCATCAAGCCCGAAGTATCTCGGTCAAGGCGGTGCACCACGTGAGCCTGACAGTTCTGACGGGTCTTGTGGAAGTAATCATCCAATACGCTCTTTACATTCAAAGTAGAATGACCGGCAGCCATACTGAGAATGCCTACGTTCTTTTCAATGACGATGAGATAACGATCCTCATAGACAATCTTAAGATAACGGCTCTTGAAGACATCCTGGTTCTTCTTGGTCTTGCTCACGCTTACCTTCATACCAGGTTTCAGGGCATAGTCAAACTGGGTGATGGTCTTTCCATCCACCTTGATTCCCCTGCCCTGCAGAGTCTGCTTCACCTTGGTCTTGCTAGGACCTTTCACGTTTTCCATCAGCCATTCCAACAACTGAGCAGGCTTTTCCACCTTGTAGTGGTCGTATTCATTGGGATTTCCGTAGCCATAGGCATTGTTGGTGTGCTTATTAAAATTTCCTTTTCTATTTTGTTGTCTCATGTTCTAAAACCAATTTCGTGTTTTGGATTCATCTTATGTTCTTAACACTCAAACCGAAGAATCAGCCCCTATTGGCGCCAATTCAGCCTACAAAAGTAAGACTTTTCTGCAAAATAACAAAGAGGAGACCAGTTTTTAACTAAAAATTAGTAACTTTTGCCAATAAAACATTGATATACAAATAATTTTTCGTACCTTTGCACCCAAATAAAGATAAAATCAGATAAAAAGATATTTAGAAATAAGGAATGATTACAGTAACAAATCTTGCAATTCAATTCGGTAAGCGAGTGCTTTACAAAGATGTAAACCTCAAGTTCACACATGGTAATATTTACGGCGTAATCGGTGCCAACGGTGCCGGTAAGTCAACTCTCCTCCGCGCCATCAGCGGCGATTTGGAGCCAAACAAGGGTACAGTGGAGATGGGGCCAGGCGAGCGCCTTTCCGTTTTGGAGCAGGACCACTTCAAGTATGACGAGTTCCGCGTGATGGACACAGTTCTGATGGGTCATCAGCCTTTGTGGGAAAACATGAAGGAGCGCGAGCGCCTCTACTCTAAGCCAGAGATGACTGAAGAGGATGGTAACCTCGCAGCAGAATTGGAGCTTAAGTTTGCCGAGATGAACGGTTGGGAGGCTGAGAGCAATGCAGCCCAGTTGCTTCAGAACCTTGGCGTAAAGGAAGATCGCCACGACAAGCTCGTAGGTGAGCTTTCCAACACAGAGAAGGTGCGCGTGATGTTGGCGAAGGCTCTCTTCGGTAACCCGGACAACCTCCTCCTCGATGAGCCTACCAACGACCTCGACCTCGACACAGTAGAGTGGCTGGAGGAATACCTCAGCAACATCGAGCAGACTGTTCTCGTGGTTTCTCACGACCGTCACTTCCTCGATGCTGTCAGCACTCAGACCGTGGATATTGACTTTGGCAAGGTAACTATGTTTGCCGGTAACTACTCTTTCTGGTACGAGAGTTCTCAGTTGGCTCTCCGTCAGGCTCAGAACCAGAAGATGAAGGCCGAGGAGAAGAAGAAGCAGTTGGAGGAGTTCATCCGCCGATTCTCTGCCAATGTGGCTAAGAGTAAGCAGACCACATCCCGCAAGAAGATGTTGGAGAAGCTGAATGTTGAGGAAATCCGCCCATCTAGCCGTAAGTACCCAGGCATCATCTTCCAGATGGACCGTGAACCAGGCAACCAGATTCTGGAGGTTGAGGGCTTGAAGGCTTGCGATGAGGACGGAACAGTACTCTTCGACAACGTAAACTTCAATATCGAGAAGGGTGAGAAGGTAGTATTCCTCTCTCACAACCCTAAGGCGATGACTGCCCTCTTCGAGATTATCAACGGCAACCGCAAAGCTGACGCAGGTGAATATAAGTGGGGTATTACCATCACAACAGCCTATCTCCCACTCGACAATACTGAGTTCTTCCAGAGCGACATGAACCTCGTAGATTGGTTGAGCCAGTATGGTCCAGGCAACGAGGTGGCCATGAAGGGTTACTTAGGTAGAATGCTCTTCAGCGGTGAGGAAGTACTGAAGAAGGTGAACGTGCTCTCAGGAGGTGAGAAGATGAGATGTATGATTGCCCGCATGCAGTTGCAGAACGCCAACTGTCTGATTCTCGATACTCCAACCAACCACTTGGACTTGGAGAGTATCCAGGCATTCAACAACAACCTGGTAGCATTCAAGGGTAATGTACTCTTCGCCAGCCACGACCACGAGTTCATCAACACCGTGGCAAACCGTATCATTGAGCTCACTCCTTCTGGAACCATCGACAAGCTGATGTCTTATGATGAGTACATCTACGATGAGGCCATCAAGGAACAAAAGGCTAAAATGTACGGAATACAATAATAGAAAAACATATTAATACATTTAAAGTTTATACAAGTGCCAATTCGATGAGAATCGAGTTGGCACACTTTTTGTCAAAACAACCAATAAAAGAATAATCATGTTTAAAAATTTAAGGCTATGTCAAAAGAAAGAAAATTAATATAGAGGACGGTAACGCAAAGGAGCAGGTTCTCAATGAGAATGCAGAACAGAACGCTACCCAGAATAACGATAACGTAGAGAATAAGGCTGATGAGCAGAATGCGGAAAAGACTGACACAAAGTCGGCAGATGCTGACAATCAGACAGAGAATACTGACAATGCGGCAGACAAGGCAGAAGTTGACCCTCTGAAGAAGGCTCAGCAGGAAATAGAAGAGCTCAAGAAGGCTTTGCTTTACAAGACTGCAGAGTTTGAGAACTACCGCAAGCGCACCATGAAGGAGAAGACAGAACTGATTCTCAATGGTGGCGAGAAGACCATCTCTGCCATCCTTCCTGTCCTCGACGACTTTGAGCGCGCACTCGCCGACAAGAGCGAAGATCCTAAGGCTATCAAGGAAGGTGTACAGATGATTTTCAACAAGTTCATCAAGACACTTGAAGGTCTCGGCGTGAAGAAGATTGAGACTGCTGACAAGGATTTCGATGTAGATTTCCACGAGGCAATCGCTATGGTACCAGGAATGGGCGATGACAAGAAGGGTAAGGTAATCGACTGCGTACAGACTGGTTACACCCTCAATGACAAGGTGATTCGTCACGCTAAAGTAGCAGTAGGTCAATAAAAATATAGAGAAAAATGGCAAAGAGAGACTATTACGAGGTGCTGGGCGTAGATAAGCAGGCATCAGAAGACGAAATTAAGAAGGCTTACCGCAAGATAGCCATCAAATATCATCCAGACCGCAACCCTGGCAACAAGGAGGCTGAGGAAAAATTCAAGGAAGCTGCCGAAGCATACGAGGTTCTTCACGACCCTCAGAAGCGCCAGCAGTACGATCAGTTTGGATTCAACGGTCCTCAGGGAGGATTTGACGGTTTCGGCGGTGGCGCAGGCATGGACATGAACGACATCTTCTCGATGTTTGGCGACATCTTCGGCGGTCACGGTGGATTCGGTGGCGGTTTCGGCGGATTTGGCGGAAGTGCCCAGCCACAGCAGTACCAGGGTAGAGACTTGCGCGTACAGGCTAAGCTTACTTTGGAAGAGGCTTACGCAGGTTGCACCAAGAAGTTCAAGATTCGCAAGGACGTACCATGTTCTTCTTGCCATGGTACAGGATGTGAGAGTGGTTCTCAGCCAGAGACCTGCCCTACCTGTCACGGAACAGGTTACACTGTTCGCACCGTCCGTTCTATGTTCGGTACCATGCAGACCCAGGCTGCCTGCCCTACTTGCGGCGGCGAAGGTCACATTATCAAGAACAAGTGTAAAGCTTGCGGCGGCGACGGAATCGTAACTGGCGAGGAGGTTGTAGAGATCAACATCCCAGCTGGTGTTGATGACGGAATGGTTGTAACAGTTCCAGGAAAGGGAGGCGCTGGTAAACACAATGGCGTAAACGGCGATCTTCAGGTGATTGTACGTGTAGAAAAGAACGAGAACTTTGAGCGTAAGGACAAGGATCTCTACTACAATCTCGTACTCGACTTCTCTACAGCCGTTCTCGGTGGTGAGGTAGAAATCCCAACATTGGAGGGAAAGACCACCATCAAGATTGAACCGGGCACCCAGCCGGGCAAACAGGTTCGCCTTCGTGGCAAGGGAATGCCAGCCATCCAGGGATACGGTTACGGAAAAGGAGACATCATCGTGAACATCACTGTCTATATTCCTAAGACTCTGAACAAGGAGGAGAAGGAACTGGTGAAGAAGTTCAAGGAGTGCGAGAACTTCCAGGCCGACAAGGCTACCAAGAAGTCTCTCTTCGACAGCATCAAGAATCTCTTCAATAAATAACTCTCTCCCATCATGAGGAGAAAGTGATTTCTAGAGAACAATATTTTTCTAGACAAACAAAAGATTACTGGCAATCTCAATCATTGGCTGACGCCGGTGTTGGGATTGCCTCTTTTTGTTTATACACATTATTATATATATAGGAAATGAATTATCAAGAAACAATAGAATATCTCTTCAACAGTACTCCTGTCTTTGAGAAAATCGGAGCGAAGGCTTACAAGCCAGGTTTGCAGACCACATTCGCCCTGGATGATCACTTCGGTCATCCTCATCAGAAGTACAAGACCATCCACATTGCCGGAACCAACGGCAAAGGCTCCTGCTCCCATACCCTTGCTGCCATTCTTCAGAGCCAGGGTTACAAGGTAGGACTCTACACCTCTCCCCATCTGGTAGATTTCAGAGAACGTATCCGAGTGAACGGCGAATGCGTTACGGAGCAGTATGTCATTGACTTCGTTGAAGAGAACCGTGCCTTCTTCGAACCACTTCATCCATCCTTCTTCGAACTCACCACTGCCATGGCACTGAAATACTTTGCAGAGCAGAAGGTGGATTATGCGGTCATCGAGGTGGGACTGGGCGGAAGACTCGACTGCACCAACATCATCACCCCAATCCTTTCCATCATCACCAACATCAGCTTCGACCACACCCAGTTCCTGGGCAACACCCTTGCCGAGATTGCCGGTGAAAAGGCAGGAATCATCAAGCCTGGCGTTCCGGTAGTCATTGGAGAATACCTCCCGGAGACCCGACCAGTATTCGAAAACAAGGCGAAGTCTGAGAATGCTCCTATCCTCTTCGCCCAGGACTTCGACGCAGATCATCTGGAAAGCAGCGAAACCTGCGATGTAGATATGGAGCTCAAGGGTTCCTATCAGGAGCGCAACAAGAAGACAATCCTGACTGCACTTCATATACTGAGCCAGAAACTCGCGATCAGTGATGAAGCCATCCGTGAAGGATTCGCCCACGTCTGTGAACTGACTGGTCTGCGCGGAAGATGGGAAAAGCTCAATGATACTCCTCTCACCATCTGCGATACGGGCCATAATCTCGCCGGCTGGAGCTACCTTGCACCGCAGATCAACGCCGTAAAGGCAGAGACCAAGCACATCGTTTTCGGCATGGTGGATGACAAAGATGTGGCGCACGTATTACAACTATTGAAGGAAAAGCTGGAAAACCGGGTAAAGTACTACTGGACGCAGCCTTCTACCAAAAGAGCCATCCCTGTAGAGAAATTGAGCGAACTTGCATTAAAGTTAGGCTTACACGGAGAGACATATCATTCTGTAAAAGAAGCATATAACGCTGCTCTAAAAAATGCACAAAAAGGCGATTTTGTCTTCGTTGGCGGTTCAAGTTATGTAGTGGCAGATTTGCTCTCCTAGAAATTTTTAGTTTTTTTAAATCAAATAATTGCTAAATAATTTGTCACATTCATTTTTTTTTAGTTACTTTGCAGTAGATTACTTTAGAACTCTAAAGTAGAGTAACTAAAAAAATGACATATTATGAATACAGAACCAGTTAACAAGTGTGGTTTGAAAAGAGAAGATTTTCAGACCACAGTACAGGGAAAGAAGACTGATCTCTTCGTGTTGAGAAACAATCAGGGCAACGAGGTTGCTGTGACGAACTACGGTGGTGCTGTTGTAGCCATCATGATGCCAGACAAGGACGGCAACTATGCCAACCTCGTTCAGGGTCACGACAACATCCAGGACGTCATCAACTCACCTGAGCCTTTCTTGAGTGTCCTCATCGGTCGATACGGTAACCGTATTAAAGAGGGTAAGTTCACTCTTCATGGCAAGGAGTACCAGTTAGCATGCAACGATGGCAAGAACCACTTGCATGGAGGTCCTACAGGATTCCACGCACATGTTTGGGATGCTACCCGCATGAGCGACAACGCAGTCGTCCTGAAGTACACCAGCCCATACGGCGAGGAAGGTTTCTCAGGAGAACTGACCGTCTGGGTGGCTTATACCTTGACCGACGACAACGAGTTCGTCATCAAGTATCAGGCAACCACCAACAAGATGACCATCTGCAACCTCACTCACCATGCATTCTTCTCAATCCAGGGTATTGCTAACCCTACCCCAACAGTTGACAACATCATCTGTCAGGTTAACGCAGACTACTATCTCCCTATAGATGAGACATCTATCCCTACAGGTGAGATCTTGAAAGTAGAGGGTACTCCATTCGATTTCCGTACTCCAAAGCCAATCGGACAGGACATCAATGCAGATGATGAACAGATTAAGAATGGTTCTGGTTACGACCATAACTATGTATTGAACAAGAAGGAAGAGGGCGAGTTGAGCTTTGCTGCTCGCATCAAGGATCCTGTAAGCTGCCGCACCATGGAGGTTTACACCACAGAGCCAGGTCTGCAGATGTACACAGGTAACTTCCTGGCAGGCATCAAGGGTCAGCATGGTGCAACCTTCCCACGCCGCAGCGCAGTATGCTTCGAGGCACAGAAGTTCCCAGACACACCTAACCACCCTTACTTCCCAAGCTGCAAATTGTGTCCAGGTGAGACCTACACCCAGAAGACCATCTACAAGTTTGGTGTAGAGAAATAAGATAAATCACTAATAATCAGATAGGAGTTGCTGCCTCTGAAAGAATACTTCAAGGCAGCCACTCCTTTTTGCGGTAAAATTCTGACTAGAATAAACATTAAATAATAACAATATCAACTATCAAGTTTAAACAATGGAACAAAACAATGGAAACAACAACGGTCGTGTCATTGCAATCATCACGATGTGTTTTATCTTTGCTATGATCTCGTTCGTAACTAACATGGGAGCACCTTTTGGCAACATCTGGGGCTTCAAGTACTCTTGGGCAGCCATGATGGGTAACTTCATGAACTTCGCCGCTTACCTCTTTATGGGTATTCCTGCAGGTAAGATGATCGAAAACAAGGGTTACAAGAAAACAGCTCTCATCGCACTTGCAGTCGGTACAATCGGTTTGATGATCCAGTACTTATCAAGCATCTTCGGTGACGACATCCCAGTATTCACACTCAGCTCTGGCGCAGTTTGCCTCAACCTCATCATTTATCTGTTGGGTGCATTCATCTGCGGTTTCTGCGTATGTATGCTTAACACGGTGGTAAACCCAATGTTGAACTTGCTCGGTGGCGGTGGTAACCGTGGTAACCAGCTCATTCAGATTGGTGGTACATTGAACTCATTGAGTGGTACTCTTACCCCATTGCTGGCAGGTGTGCTCGTAGGTACTGTTACAGCCAACACCAGTATGAGCGACGTTGCTCCTCTCCTCTTCATCGGTATGGCAGTATTCATCGCAGCCTTCTTCATCATCTGGTTCGTTGCTATTCCTGAGCCAAACATCAAGAAGGAAAACGTGCAGTACGACCACAGTCCTTGGTCTTTCCGTCACTGCGTACTCGGTGTCATCGGTATCTTCTTCTATGTAGGTGTTGAGATTGGTATTCCTGCTCAGCTTATCTTCTACATCAGTAGCATGGACTTCACAGGTGCAGCTTCTGTAGGTGGTGCTTTCGCAGCGGTTTACTGGTTGCTTATGATGTGCGGCCGATTCCTCAGCTCATTCATCAGCGGTGCCGTTTCTACCAAGACACAGATGACAGTAGTATCAACAGTAGCTATCCTCCTGTTGCTCACAGCCATCTTCTTGCCAGAGGCAAACACATTGAACTTCTCTTTGGCAGGTGATTCAGAGATTGCAAGCCTTCTCAAGCTTGACGACCACGGTACTGGCGTTGTAGCATTTACAATCCCTACCAAGTGTGTGCTCATCGCCATCTGCGGTTTGTGTACTTCTATCATGTGGGGTGGCATCTTCAACCTTGCTGTAGAGGGTCTTGGCAAATACACAGCTCAGGCATCAGGTATCTTCATGATGATGGTAGTTGGTGGTGGTGTAATGCCTCTCATCCAGGATGCAGTTGCTAAGGCTGCTGGCCCTATCGCATCTTACTGGGTTATCATCGCCATGATCGCATACATTCTTTTCTATGCGCTCGCAGGTTGCAAGAATGTCAACAAGGACATCCCTGTAGAGTAAATTCCGGAAAAATCTATTCCCGGGTGAAGCAAAACTTGATTTATCCGGGAATAACTAATTTATAATCAAATCTTTAATAATAACTATTAAACAACAACAATTATGGATATCGAAAAAGTAAGAAGCCGTTTCATCAAGCACTTTGATGGCAAAACAGGTAACATCTATATGTCACCAGGTCGTATTAACCTGATTGGCGAGCACACAGATTATAATGGTGGATTCGTATTCCCTGGTGCTGTAGATAAGGGTATTATGGCTGAGATCCGTCCTAACGGAACAGAGACAGTGATGCTCTACTCTATCGACTTGAAGGACCGTGTAGAGTTCAAGGTAAACGACCCAGAGGGTCCTCGCGCATCTTGGGCACGCTACATCTATGGTATCTGCCAGGAGATGAAGGCGCTGGGTGTTGATGTAAAGGGCTTCAATGCTGCATTCTATGGCGACGTGCCTCTCGGTGCAGGTATGTCTTCTTCTGCTGCTCTTGAGAGCTGCTTCGCTTTCGCTTTGAACGATCTCTTCGGTGACAACAAGGTTTCTAAGTGGGATCTCGTTCTCGCAGGTCAGGCTACTGAGCACAAGTACGTAGGTGTAAACTGCGGTATTATGGACCAGTTTGCTTCTGTATTCGGCAAGGAGGGCAAGTTGATGCGTCTCGACTGCAACAGCCGTGAGTTTGAGTACTTCCCATTCGAGCCTAAGGGTTACAAGCTCTGCCTGGTTAACTCTAAGGTTAAGCACGAGTTGGCTGGTTCTCCATACAACGACCGCCGAAACTCTTGCGAGAACGTGGTTAAGCACATCGCTGCCAAGCACCCAGAGGCTAAGTTCGAGACTCTCCGCGATTGCACATGGGAGCAGTTGGAAGAGGTTCGCGCTGAGGTAGGCGAAGAGGATTACAGCCGCGCTCACTTCGTATTGGGCGAGAAGGACCGCGTATTGGCAGTCTGCGATGCTCTTCAGAAGGGTGACTACGAGACTGTAGGCCAGAAGATGTATGAGACTCACCACGGTTTGAGCAAGGAATACGAGGTAAGCTGCGAGGAGCTCGACTTCTTGAACGATGTTGCCAAGGAGAATGGTGTTACTGGTAGCCGTATCATGGGTGGTGGCTTCGGTGGCTGCACCATCAACTTGGTTAAGGACGACATCTACGACAAGTTCGTTGAGGATGTTACAGCTAAGTTCACTGCTAAGTATGGTCACGCACCTGAGGTTTACCCAGTAGTTATCTCTGAGGGTTCTCACAAGGTTTGCTAATATTCATTATTAATATATATAAAAGAACTGCAGTTGACATTTGCCAACTGCAGTTTTTTTATGTTCTTTCTTTAACCCAAAAGAATGCCGAAAAAACATGGAAAATTGAGGTAAATACGCCCGAAACAGGGCAATTATATGCAAATAGTGTTAAAAACACACTATAGAAGGAAAAAAGTTAGGGAAAAGTATTGTGGTTTCAAAATAAAATTGTAATTTTACACCCAAAATTAGTAAACAACATTAAAAGCAACCTAGAAATGAACAACGTAAAGAACCTTTTTATGGGAGTTGGTTTCGCAGCAGTCGCTACCCTCTCAGCATGTTCTTCAAGCAGCAATGCTAGTTTAACACAGTCAGGCTTGAATCCAGCAGACTTCGATTCTACTGTTTTGGGCAAGAAGACTGAGTTAGTTACCCTCAAGAATGCCAACGGCATGGAGGTTTGTCTCACCAACTATGGTGGTCGTGTAGTTTCCATCTCTGTTCCTGACAAGGATGGCAAGCCTACAGATGTAGTGCTCGGCTACGACAACATCCACCAGTATGCAGACACCCTCAACTCTCCTTCTGATTACGGATCATCAGTAGGCCGTTACGCCAACCGTATCAAGGACTCCAAGTTGACTCTTGCAGGCAAAACATATAATCTGAAGCCAAACGACAATGGCAACTGTCTTCACGGCGGTGGTGCTACCGGTTGGTTGAACCAGGTTTACGATATTACAGAGAAGAATGATTCTTCTGTAACCTTCACTATCCAGGCAAAGGATGGCGAGAATGGCTTCCCTGGCAATGTTACTGCAACAGCAAAATATACGGTAAAGAGCAACAATACACTCGACATCGAGTTCGGTGCTACAACCGATAAGGAGACCGTGGTTAACATGACCAACCACAGTTACTTCAACTTGAATGGCGATCCATCCAAGGAAGGTTTCGACCAGGTAATGTACATCAATGCTGATAAGTTCACACCTGCAGATTCACTCTATATTCCAACAGGTGAAATCAAGGACGTAGAAGGAACTCCAATGGACTTCCGCACTCCTACCGAGATTGGCAAGAAGGTAGATTACAGCTTCGACCAGATCAAGAACGCTACAGGTTACGACCACAACTGGTGTCTGAACACCTATAAGGATGGCAAGGGCGACGACAAGACCGTCTGCGCAAGCCTCTACTCTCCAAAGAGCGGAATCCTCCTTGAAGTCTTCACCAATGAGCCAGGAATCCAGGTTTATACTGGTAACTTCCAGGGCACAGGTATTGCCTGCAAGCATGGAATCAAGTATCCTAAGCACGTGAGCGTCTGCTTCGAGAGCCAGAAGTATCCTGATTCACCAACCAAGATTGCCCAGGGCGTAAAGGGATGGACAGATGCAACCTTGAAGCCAGGAGAGAAGTACTACTCTCACCTCGCTTACAAGTTCAGCGTTAAGAAGTAAGGAATGGCAAAGCGGCGGATTGCAAATCCGCCGAAACCCGAGGCTATGCGGCGGATTACAAATCCACCGAACTCCATAGGATTAAGCATCCAATAAAAGAAAGAATAAACAATAATAAATAAACAAACGATCTTATAGTAATTATGAATTGGAATTCAACAGAATTCGTATGGCTTGATTGGACAGTACTCGCCATTGGTGTAATCGGCGTAATCTGGGCTGTCTGGCATGCGATTGTGAAAGACAGAAAGGCTCAGAAGGGCGAAGACTCTTCTGCTTACCTCTTCGGTAAGGGCGAGCCATGGTATGTTATCGGTATGGCTATCTTCGCAGCCAACATCGGTTCAGAGCACCTCGTGGGTCTTGCTGGTACTGGCGCCAAGAGCGGTGTAGGTATGGCTCACTGGGAGATGCAGGGTTGGATGATCCTCATCCTCGGTTGGTTGTTCGTACCTTTCTATCAGTTGCTCATCAACAAGATGGGTAAGATCATCACCATGCCTGACTTCCTGAAGTTCCGCTATACTCAGCGTACAGGTTCATGGCTCTCTATCATCACACTCGTTGCTTACATTCTCACCAAGGTGAGCGTTACTGCACTTACAGGTGGTATTTTCTTCGAGTATCTCTGGGGCTTGAACTTCTGGGCAGGTGCTATCGGTTTGATCATCCTCACCACCATCTTCACCGTATTCGGTGGTATGAAGGGTGTGATGACATTGTCAACCATCCAGACTCCTATTCTCGTCATCGGTTCATTCCTCGTGCTCTTCCTCGGTCTCTCTACCCTCGGCGGTGGAAGCGTCTCTGCAGGTTGGGCAGATATGATGGACTACTGCGGCAAGTTGAACAACGGCTACGGAACAACCCACATGTTCCACTGGGAGGCAGGTGACTCAATGTATCAGGAGTATCCAGGTTTCGTAGTATTCATCGGTGCAACCATCATCGGTTTCTGGTACTGGTGTACTGACCAGCATATCGTTCAGCGTGTACTCGGTCAGGTTCCTGGCGAAAGCAACGTAGAAGTTATGAAGCGTGCCCGCCGCGGTACTATCGCAGCCGGTTTCTTCAAGGTTCTCCCTTGCTTCATGTTCCTCATTCCAGGTATGATTGCAGCAGCCTTGGCTCAGAAGGGCGCAATCCAGATGAACGAGACTGATGCAGCCTTCGCCATCATGGTAAAGACCGTGCTTCCTGCAGGTATCAAGGGAATCGTAACCATCGGTTTCATCTGCGCACTCGTTGCTTCATTGGCAGCATTCTTCAACAGCTGTGCTACCCTCTTCACCGAGGACTTCTACAAGCCATTGAAGAAGGGAATGTCTGAGGCTCACTACGTACTCGTTGGCCGTATTGCTACCGTAGTAGTTGTAATTCTCGGTTTTGCCTGGTTGCCAATCATGATGAAGATGGACACCCTTTACAACTACCTCCAGGGAATCCAGTCACTCCTGGCTCCAGCCATGGTAGCAGTATTTGCGATGGGTATTTTCTTCAAGAAGATTACTCCAAAGGCAGGCGAATACACCATGATTACCGGTTTCCTCATCGGTATGCTCCGCCTCGTTACCAACGTCATTACCGATACTGGTAAGGCAACAATGGATGGTGCATTCTGGGATTACACCGCATGGTTCTGGCAGACAAACTGGCTCGTATTCGAGTGCTGGCTGCTCATCTTCCTCATCATCTTCATGGTAGTAGTGAGCTGCTTCACTCCAGCCCCAAGCAAGGAGCAGGTAGAGGCAATCACCTTCACATCCGACTTCAAGAAGTCTATCCGTGAGAGCTGGGGTGCGTTCGATATCATTGGTACAATCGTAGTAATCGGTCTCTGCGCTGCATTCTACGCTTACTTCTGGTAAAATATAGAACTGGTAAAATATAGAAAAAGTTAGGAGTTAGAAGCTGAAAGGATGGAATTTTCCTTTAGTGTGTATAGTTAGCAGGTTCCTTTCTTCTCCTTCTGACTCCCAACTTCCCTAAAGAAACTCTTTGGCAACAAGGCTCCCTTTTAGAAACTCTGTCAGAAGTGCACTCAGAAGCGCAGCCATAAGCTGAAGTAAACAAAACTATCAATCAAATTCATTGAATCTTAACATCAAAAATCAACATGACCATGACGCAGTTTTATAACGAATACCCCAAGGTTCTGGTTTCCGTGGATTGCATTATCTTCGGATTTAACGGCAACAACCTTCAAGTCCTGATAGGCAAACGAAAGATGGACCCGGGACGTGGCGAATGGTCACTCTATGGTGGTTTCGTTGGAGCCAACGAAAATCTAGAGGACGCTGCAAACAGAGTTATCCTGGATCTAACTGGAATGAAGAACCTCTATATAAGACAAGTGGGTGCATTCGGCAGAATCGACCGTGACCCAGGTGAGCGAGTTATCTCCATCGCCTATTGCGCCCTCATCAATGTGGTAGATTACGATGATAGTCTCCGCATCGAACACGGTTTGGAATGGGTAAGTCTGAACGAACTTCCAGAACTCTATTCCGACCACCGCACCATGATTCACGACGCCATCTGTCAGATCCGCCGTCGCATCAATCATGAGCCACTGAGCTTCAAGCTCCTCCCCGACCTCTTTACGCTGACTCAGCTTCAGCACGTGTTCGAGGCTGTGATGGGAGAAGAGATTGACAAGCGCAACTTCCGCAAGCGCGTGAAGGATATTGACTTTATCGAGAAGACAGAACTCATCGACAAGGTTACTTCGAAACGAGGTGCCGCCCTCTACCGCTTCAACAAGAAAGCATACGAGGAAGACCCATCGTTCATCTTGAAATAGAAAATAAATAACTTTAACGAAATATATTATGTTAGAAGAATTAAAAGAAAAAGTGTTCAAGGCAAACCTTGACCTGGTGAAGCACAATCTCGTGCTCTTTACATGGGGAAATGTAAGCGGAATCGACCGTGAGAAGGGTCTGGTTGTCATCAAGCCATCAGGTGTTGACTACGACACCATGAAGGCGAGCGATATGGTAGTAGTTGACCTGGAGACCGGCAAGGTTGTTGAAGGCGACCTGAATCCATCTTCAGATACTCCTACCCACCTGGTTCTCTACCGTGCATTCCCAGAGTTGGGCGGCGTGGTTCACACCCACTCTACCTACGCTACAGCCTGGGCTCAGGCAGGATTGGACATCCCTAACATCGGTACTACCCACGCAGACTATTTCCATGACTGCATTCCTTGCACCGATGCAATGACAGAGGATATGATGGCCGAGTATGAGCACAATACAGGTGTAGTCATCGTTGACAGATTCAAGAAGGACAATATCAACCCGGTTCACACTCCAGGCGTACTGGTAAAGAACCACGGTCCTTTCACATGGGGTAAGGATCCTGACCAGGCTGTCTATCACGCAGTGGTAGCCGAGCAGGTGGCAAAGATGGCGTTCATCTCTTTCAGCGTGAATCCAAACACCACCATGAACCCATTGCTCGTAGAGAAGCACTTCAACCGCAAGCACGGTCCTAACGCTTACTACGGACAGAAGAAGCACTAATCTCCGAATGAGATTGATGCTGACAGAAGAATAAAAAGATTTTCAATAACACAATATTTAAAAACAACAAACAATCATGATTAAAGCATTTGAGAATTTAGAAGTATGGTTTGTAACTGGTGCACAGCTTCTTTACGGAGGCGAGACAGTTAAGATAGTAGATGGTCACTCAAAGGACATGGTAGATGGTCTGAACAACAGTGGCATCATTCCAATCAAGGTAGTTTACAAGGGCACAGCTAACTCTTCTGCAGAGGTAGAGGCTGTGATGAAGGCTGCCAACAACGACGCTAAGTGCGTAGGTATCATCACATGGATGCACACCTTCTCACCAGCTAAGATGTGGATCAAGGGCTTGCAGGCTCTCGAGAAGCCTCTCCTCCACTTCCACACTCAGTATAACGCAGAACTCCCTTGGGATTCTATCGACATGGACTTCATGAACCTCAACCAGTCTGCTCACGGCGACATCGAGTTCGGTCACATCTGCACCCGTATGCGCATCCCTAGAAGGTAGTTGTAGGTTACTGGAAGAGCGAAGAGGCTCAGAAGCAGATTGCAACATGGGCTCGCGTAGCTGCAGGTGTTGCTGATGCTCACAATGTACGCTGCTTGATGTTCGGTATGAACATGAACAACGTAGCCGTAACAGATGGCGACCGCGTAGAGTTCGAGCAGCGTATGGGTTACCACGTAGATTACTACCCAGTATCTTCACTCATGGAGTACTTCAAGAAGGTAACTGATGCAGAGGCTGATGCTCTCGTTGAGGAGTACAAGAAGGAATATACTATCAAGATCGATGAGTCTGGCGAGGAAGTATATTGGGAGAAGGTAAAGAACGCTGCTAAGGCTGAAATCGCTCTCCGCCGCGTTTTGAAGGATGAGAACGCAGTAGCATTCACAACCAACTTCGATGACCTCGGCGATGCAGACATCGACGATCCTAACTTCTGCGGTTTCGACCAGATTCCTGGTTTGGCTTCACAGCGCCTGATGGCAGAGGGTTACGGTTTCGGTGCAGAGGGTGACTGGAAGACAGCTTGCCTCTTCCGCACACTCTGGGTAATGAACCAGGGCTTGGAGAAGGGTTGCTCATTCCTCGAGGACTACACTCTCAACTTCGCTGCCGACCGCACATCTAGCCTCCAGAGCCACATGCTCGAGGTTTGCCCATTGATCGCAACAGACAAGCCAAAGCTCGAGGTTCACTTCCTCGGCATCGGTATCCGCAAGCAGCAGACAGCTCGCCTCGTATTCACATCTAAGACTGGTAAGGGTGTTAAGGCAACTGTAGTTGACCTCGGCAACCGTTTCCGTCTCATCGCAAGTGAGGTAGAGTGCATCGAGCCAAAGGCAATGCCTAAGCTCCCTGTAGCTTCAGCTCTCTGGGTTCCACAGCCAACCTTCGAGATTGGTGCAGGTGCCTGGATCCTCGCTGGTGGTACTCACCACAGTGCATTCTCTTACGACATCACTGCTGAGTACTGGGAGGACTTCTGCGAGATCCTGGGTATTGAGTTCGTCAACATCGACAAGAACACAACTATCAGCAGCTTCAAGCAGCAGCTCCGCAACAACGAGATTTATTATATGCTCAACAAGGCGTTGAGATAATTTTTAATGTATTATAAGAAATGAGCGCAAAAACTATTATAGAATCAGGTAAGGCCATTCTCGGTATCGAGTTTGGCTCTACCCGAATCAAGGCTGTCTTGATTGACACCGACAACAAACCTATCGCACAGGGTAGCTTTGAGTGGGAAAACCAGTTGGTTGATGGCTTGTGGACTTACAGCATCGACACCATCTGGAAAGGTTTGCAGGATTGCTACGCTGACCTCCGCAAGAACGTGAAGGCTGAGTACGACTGCGAAATCAAGCAGTTGGCTGCCATCGGTATTTCTGCGATGATGCACGGCTATATGGCTTTCGGCAAGGATGAGAACATCCTCGTTCCTTTCCGCACCTGGCGCAATACCAACACCGCCCAGGCAGCAGCCGAGCTTTCAGAGCTCTTCCACTTCAACATCCCATTGCGTTGGAGCATCTCTCACGTTTATCAGGCTATCCTGAACGGTGAAGAGCACATCAATAAGATTGACTTCCTCACCACGCTCGCTGGTTACATCCACTGGCAGCTCACTGGCAAGAAGGTTCTGGGTGTAGGCGACGCATCAGGTATGCTCCCTATCGATTCCAACACCAACAACTACGATGCTGAGATGGTGGCTAAGTTCGACAAGCTCATCGAGCCTAAGAACCTGGGCTGGAAGATTCTCGACATTCTCCCAGAGGTATTGAACGCAGGCGAAGATGCAGGCGTTCTTACCGAGGAAGGAGCGAAGAAGCTCGACCCATCTGGCACACTCCAGGCTGGTACTCCTCTCTGCCCTCCAGAGGGTGATGCAGGTACAGGTATGGTAGCTACCAACGCTGTTCGTCAGCGCACTGGTAACGTAAGTGCAGGTACTTCATCTTTCTCTATGATTGTGTTGGAGAAAGCCTTGAGCAAACCTTACGAAGTCATTGATATGGTGACAACTCCAGACGGTAGTCCTGTAGCCATGGTTCACTGCAACAACTGTACTTCCGACCTCAACGCTTGGGTAGGACTGTTCAAGCAGTACCAGGAGTTGCTCGGTGTTCCGGTAGATATGAACGAGGTATTCGGCAAGCTCTACAACCACGCTCTTGAGGGCGATGCAGATTGCGGCGGACTGATTGCTTACAACTATATCTCCGGTGAGCCTGTAACCGGTTTGGCTGAGGGTCGCCCTATGTTCGTTCGTTCTGCCAACGACCACTTCAACCTCGCCAACTTCATGCGCGCCAACCTCTACGCTTCAGTAGCCGTATTGAAGATTGGTAACGATGTATTGTTCAAGGATGAGAAGGTGCAGGTGGACCGCATCACCGGTCATGGCGGTTTGTTCAAGACCAAGGGTGTAGGTCAGCGCATTCTTGCAGCAGCCATCAACTCCCCTATCTCTGTCATGGAGACTGCAGGCGAAGGTGGTGCTTGGGGTATTGCCCTGCTCGCAGGCTATCTCGTAAACAATGCAGAGAAGTTGAGCCTGGCTGATTATCTCGACCAGAAGGTATTTGCCGGCAATACAGGTGTAGAAATCGCACCTACAGCAGAAGACGTAGCTGGATTCGACAAGTACATCGAAACCTACAAGGCTGGTCTTGCCATCGAAAAGGCAGCTGTAGAGAACAAGAACTAACTTTTAAGTGGACTCAGCAACAAAATAGCAATACGTTTGTGGGGGGAATTAGCCTCCACAAACGTATTATCTTAAAAGTCAATAAAAATTTAAACTTACAAGAATGATGAATAAACTCTTTGCAACCACACTCTTATCTACAGCGGTTGCATTCTCAGTTCAGGCTCAGGATGTAACAGGAACTATCCATGCGAACCAGGGAACTCAGAAAATCAACCGCGAAATCTACGGACAGTTTGCTGAGCATCTCGGTAGCTGTATCTATGGTGGACTGTGGGTAGGTCCGGAGTCAAACATTCCTAATACCCAGGGTTACCGCAACGACGTGCTCCAAGCTCTCAAGGACTTGAAAGTGCCTGTTTTAAGATGGCCTGGAGGATGCTTCGCCGACGAATACCACTGGATGGACGGAATCGGTCCGCGTGAGAATCGCCCTAAGATGCAGAACAACAACTGGGGAGGAACCATCGAGGACAACTCCTTCGGAACCCACGAGTTCCTGAATCTCTGCGAGATGCTGGGCTGCGAGCCTTACATCAGCGGTAACGTAGGTTCGGGAACGGTAGAGGAACTGGCTAAATGGGTAGAATACATGACCAGCGACGGCGATACTCCGATGGCAAAACTCCGCCGAAAGAACGGACGCGACAAGGCATGGAAGGTGAAATACCTCGGAGTGGGCAACGAGAGCTGGGGATGCGGTGGAAACATGCGCCCAGAGTACTACTCAGACCTCTTCCGCCGTTACTCCGTATATTGCCGCAACTATGATGGCAACGAGCTCTACAAGATTGCATCAGGAGCCAGCGACTACGATTACAACTGGACCAAGGTGCTGATGGACCGTGTAGGTCACCGTGCCAACGGAATCTCCCTACATTATTATACAGTAACCGGCTGGGACGGCAGCAAGGGTTCTGCCACCAAGTTCAGCAACGACGACTACTACTGGACCATGGGCAAATGCCTCGGCATTGAAGACGTGATTAAGAAGCACGAAGCCATCATGGACAAGGCTGACCCTAAGAAGCAGATCGGTCTGCTCGTAGATGAATGGGGAACCTGGTGGGATGAGGAACCAGGAACCATCAAGGGTCACCTCTATCAGCAGAACTGCATGCGCGATGCTTTCGTGGCAGCCCTCACACTCAATGTGTTCCACCGTCACGCCGACCGCATCAAGATGGCAAACATCGCCCAGGTGGTAAACGTGCTCCAGTCTATGATCCTCACCGACACCAAGGGCACCGGTCACATGGTTCTCACTCCAACCTACCACGTGTTCAAGATGTACAAGGACTTCCAGGATGCAACCTATCTCCCTATGGACGTGAAGTGCGATTCTATGGATGTTCGTGGCGATGTTCACGCCAAGGACGGCAGAAAGATTCCAGTGGTTTCTACATCAGCTGCCAAGAAGGCAGACGGCACCGTAGTGGTTTCACTCGCCAACGTAAGCCTCGATAAGGCTCAGGAGGTAGTGTTCAGCCTCGATGGACTGAAGGCTCCAAAGACAGTGGCAGGCGAGATTCTTACCTGCAAGAAGGTGAGCGATTTCAACGATTTCGAGCACCCGAATGTAGTGAAGCCAGCAACATTCAAGGATGCAAAATTGAAGAAAAACACCTTGAAAGTGAAAATTCCTGCAAAATCTATCGTAGTTTTGAAAATAAAATAGTACTTTTGTAGGGTAAATTGCTTACATCATCAGTTCTCTTCTCCGCAAGAGGCTGATAAGCAATCAGTTTCAGCCCTCTTTCGGCCTAAACAGGGAGAGGGCGGAACGTTTCAGCAGAAAAACAATAACAACAATATTAAATACATTTGTATGATGAACGACATTAAAGTAATGAATCATGCAGCAGATAATATCCGTATCTTGGCTGCTTCAATGGTAGAAAAGGCAAACTCTGGTCACCCAGGTGGTGCTATGGGTGGTTCTGACTTCATCAACGTGCTCTTCTCAGAGTACCTGGTTTATGATCCAGCAGATCCAACATGGACTGGCCGCGACCGCTTCTTCCTTGACCCAGGTCACATGAGCCCAATGCTCTATGCTGGTTTGGCTTTGCGTGGTTTCTTCTCAATGGAAGACCTCAAGCAGTTCCGCCAGTGGGGTTCTGTAACTCCAGGTCACCCAGAGCTCGATCTTCAGCGTGGTATCGAGAACTCATCAGGTCCTCTCGGTCAGGGTCACGCCCTCGCAGCTGGTGCAGCTGTTGCCGAGAAGTTCCTTGAGGCTCGTCTGGGTTCAACCATGATGCAGCACAAGATCTACGCATACATTTCTGATGGTGCTGTAGAGGAGGAAATCTCTCAGGGTGTTGGTCGTATCGCCGGCAACCTCGGTTTGAACAACCTTATCATGTTCTACGATTCTAACGACATCCAGCTCTCTACAGAGTGTGGCGTTGTAATGAACGAGGATACAGAGATGAAGTACAAGGCTTGGGGCTGGAATGTCATCAAGATCAACGGTAACGACGTGGCTCAGATTCGTGAGGCGCTCGATGCTGCTCAGAAGGAGCAGGATCGCCCTACCCTCATCATCGGTAAGACCGTAATGGGTAAGGGCGCTCTCCGCGCAGACGGCACAAGCTACGAGGCTTGCATCAATACTCACGGTGCTCCTCTCGGTGGCGACGCTTACGTCAATACAATCAAGCACCTCGGTGGTGATCCTGAGAATGCATTCGTTATCTTCGACGATGTAAAGGAGATCTACGCTAAGCGTGCTGAGGAGTTGAAGAAGATCGTTGCTGAGCGCAAGGCTGCAGAGGCTGAGTGGCGCAAGGCTAACCCAGAGAAGGCTGCCCAGATGGATGAGTGGTTCAGCGGCAAGGCTCCTAAGGTAGATTGGAGCAAGGTTGAGCAGAAGGCTGGTTCAGCTACTCGTGCTGCTTCTGCTGCTTGTCTCGGTGTTTTGGCAGAGCAGGTTCCTAACATGATCTGTGCATCTGCTGACCTTTCTAACTCAGATAAGACAGATGGTTTCTTGAAGAAGACCAAGAGCATCGTTCGCGGTGACTTCTCAGGTGCTTTCTTCCAGGCAGGTGTTGCTGAGTTGACAATGGCTGATATGTGTATCGGTATGATGCTCCACGGTGGTGTGGTTGCAGCAATGGGTACATTCTTCGTATTCTCTGATTATATGAAGCCAGCTGTTCGTCTCGCTGCCCTGATGCAGGTTCCTGTTAAGTTCATTTGGACTCACGATGCATTCCGCGTTGGTGAGGACGGACCTACTCACGAGCCAGTTGAGCAGGAGGCACAGATTCGCTTGATGGAGAAGTTGAAGAACCACGCAGGCAAGGACAGCGTTCGCGTATTCCGTCCAGCTGATGCTGACGAGACTACAGTTTGCTGGAAGCTCGCTATGGAGAATGTTGAGACTCCTACAGCGCTCATCTTCTCTCGCCAGGGCATCGCTAAGTTGCCAGAGGGTACAGACTACGAGCAGGCTGCCAAGGGTGCTTACATCGTAGCAGGTAGCGACGAGAATCCAGACGTTATCCTCGTAGCAAGCGGTTCTGAGGTTTCTACATTGGAGGCTGGTTGCGAGGCTTTGCGTGCCGACGGCATCAAGGTTCGCGTGGTAAGTGCTCCATCAGAGGGCTTGTTCCGTGGTCAGAGCAAGGAGTATCAGGAGAGCGTATTGCCAAAGAACGCTAAGATCTTCGGTATGACTGCTGGTCTTCCTGTAACACTCCAGGGTCTCGTAGGTGCCAACGGTAAGGTTTGGGGCATGGAGAGCTTCGGTTTCTCTGCTCCTTACAAGGTGCTCGATGAGAAGCTCGGCTACACAGGCGAGAACGTTTACAAGCAGGTAAAGGCTTTCTTGGCTGAGGCTTAATTAGCATAAACTAAACAGGAGTTGGAAGCTGGAGTTGGAGATCTTGCCGGATGGCAAATTTCCATTTCCGGCATCCGACTCCTTTCACTCTTTTAATATTAACCTTGTGAAGGATAAGGGGTTACCTCGGTTTCTTCACTTAAAAACTTAAAGTATTATGGAAGTAAAGACAGTTGGTATTGCATGCGACCATGCAGGTTTTCCATTGAAGCAGTTCGTATTGGAATATTTGGAGAAGAAGGGTTATCCTGTAAAGGATTACGGTACATACAGCGATGCGAGTGTTGACTATCCTGACTTCGGCCATGCGCTCGGCGAAGGCATTGAGAGCGGCGAGGTTTATCCAGGTATCGGCATTTGCGGCAGTGGCGAGGGAATCGCCATGACTTTGAACAAGCATCAGGGTGTACGTGCCGGTTTGGCATGGTGCAAGGAGATTGCTCATCTCGTTCGTCAGCACAATGATGCCAATGTATTGGTACTTCCAGGACGTTTCATCGACAACAAGACCGCCGAGGCTATCCTCGACGAGTTCTTCGCTACTACCTTCGAGGGTGGCCGTCATGAGCGCCGCGTCAAGAAGATTCCTGTTCAGAAGTAATTCTGGTCAGAACTTGAAGGATTTTTCAAAAAGGTTTAAAAAAATGAGGGATGTGTCATAAGCCACATCCCATACGCCCTGAAAGGGCAAAAGCTCCTAGCCCAGGGCAGCGCCCTGGG
>ENA-OQKA01000090-OQKA01000090.1-human-gut-metagenome-genome-assembly--contig:-NODE-90-length-28107-cov-3.451144_pt1 | contig 28107 bp, 33 predicted proteins | sample MGYA00242644_ERZ504789 | MGnify/ENA primary metagenome ERZ504789 (study PRJEB26092, sample SAMD00036423) | human gut metagenome | host: Homo sapiens | study: EMG produced TPA metagenomics assembly of...
TCGTGTGAAGTTCAAACAAATCACAAATCATACTTGCGATTTTTTCTGCACAGTCTAAGTGCTTATTTTCTGTTTTATAATTATACGCTTTTTCTTTTACAAGTTCTGTAAGGTTATTCTCTCTGTTTATTTTCGTGCTATAAGTTATTATCCTCATCACAATCCTCCTCGTCTTTTGCATAGCCGTATTCTGGTGAAAAGAAAAATATGATGTCATCATCTTCTTCATCATATAACTTTCTTTTTTCCATCTCACAGTCATCATCTAAATTTTCGTCTTCTTCATAGTCATCATCATAATCTTTGTCAAAATGTTCACACATAATCTTTACTCCTTTGTAAAAAAATAAGGAGAATGTAACTTACACTCCCCTTATTTTTTATAGCTTTCTGATGTTGTTTCTTTTATTTACTTTTTCTTTAGCTCTGATTTTGTATCAGATTCTTTGGAACTTTCTTTTGCTTCCTTTGTCTTTGTACCTGATATAAATTCAAAGCTATATCAGATTCATTAAAATCTGTCCGAAAAAGTGTCTTAATTTATGAGACCATTATAGTATTTGCAGCCTTGACATACATAGACAATAAACATAACCGCAAATAAACGGAAAGGCTATCCTCTACGCCAATAGGGGATAGCCTTTAATCCGTTTGATTTTTAAACTGATTATTTGTTTCCGATTGTGCAACCGTTGGACACACCAAAATCCTTCGGTTTCTAATCTGATTATAAACCAGCCTTGCTTATGTCAGGTTTCCAGAAGAAATGCAGACGGACGTAAACAGTATTTGCGAATATCTGGAGGCTGATACGAAATCGCTTGGAAAGCAAAATGTAATTACGAGTCTGAATCAGATTTATTTTGAAAACCGGGGCTTTTTAAATGAGTATCAGGTGATGCAGGGGGAATTATTTAAAGAACTAGATGAAAACCGGCCATTGGGAGAAGCCGAGGCTGTCCGTCAGGATTTCACAGCGCGTTATCAGGGGATAAAGCTTCCATTTTCACGGCTTTTGGTACATTTGGAAGAAGATATCGCACAGTTACAGGATCTGATTAAAGCGGGGGATCGTGAGTTGTTTGAAGATATTCTGGCCAATACGGTCAGTCGTAAAATCCGCGGCAAAATTAATGCTTCCAATGCATGGGTAGAAAAGATGAATGCACTGATGGGCAGCATGAATACATCGAGTGGCTTAAAGCTGAGCCTTCGCTGGCGCAGCAAGACGGCAGAGAGTGAAAACCAGCTGGATACAAAAGAACTGGTAGAATTGTTAAAGAAGGATTACCGGTTAATGAGTGAAGAAGAGGCCGCACGCCTGTCTACACATTTTCGCTCAAAAGTCGAAGAAGCAAGAAGGAGAGCCTCGGACAGTGGCGGTATGATTTCGTTTTACCAGGTTATGAAAGAGACGTTGGATTATCGTAAGTGGTTTGAATTTCAACTGTTTTCCCAGAAAAAGGGAGAGCGGGTTAAGGAGCTTACCAACAGTGTATTTGGAACCTTCAGTGGCGGAGAAAAAGCGATGTCTATGTATGTACCGCTGTTTTCCGCAGTTGTTGCAAAATATCAGGGAGGACGTGCAGATGCACCGCGTCTGGTTTCGCTGGATGAGGCATTTGCTGGAGGTGATAACCGTAACATCCGTGACATGTTCCGTCTCATGACAGAGTTTTCCTTTGATTTTATTATCAATTCACAGGTACTTTGGGGAGATTGTGATACATTGGACGCGCTTGCCATCTACCAGTTAATACGACCGGAAAATGCAAAATTTGTGACCGTGATGCCTTATGTGTGGAATGGGCATTCCAGAGAACTTATGGAAAGTGAAGAGGCTGTAGAACAACGGAGGGCAGAGATTGAACAGACAGCAGGAGAATAATTGTATCGCATATTTTAAATCCAATCCCGTGTGGGATAGAGTTTTTCGTGGATTTTGGGAAAAGTACCGGTCTTATGGATCTTTTTCAGGAAAAGTTGTGCTACAAAAAATTACAGCGGAGGAAGTCGAAGGACTTGAAGGATTTTTTGCAAAGAGTTTCCATGGGAAAAAGAGTGTGACGGTATCAGCGGAGCGTTTTTCGCAGGCATTGCTAAGCAGCAGGTTTTCTAATATGACACCAGAGCATTTGCTGGAGTTATTTTTTCGGGAAAAACTGGTAGGTAAAAAGAAGAACGACAGTTGGAAGAACAGAAAAAAGACCGTTTTTTACAACACTGGAAGGAAAAATATCAGGGAACACCTGTGGAAAAAGTCTTGTCAGAACTGCTGGATGTGATAAAGGCAGGTCACATAAAAAATTTAAATGAGTGGGAGCAGTCTTTGATGCTTGGTGCAGAAATCTATAATTGTTTTCCATTCAGAAAAACGAGACAAAGTATCTTGCTGTTTTTGCAACAGAAATCACTGGAAATCCACATGCATTTGATCAAAAAGGTTCCTGGGGAACTTTTTTGTATCAGGTGATCCAGATGGAATTGCGGCAGAGAAAGGTATTCCCACAGAAATCAGAAATTTTTCCAGCATTTTTCCGGCAAAGATGTTTTCTGGCAGAGGGAATCCTTATTGATGATATATCAAATTATGTGATGTTATCGCATGTAAAGGCTCAGAAAAAGGATGGTGATTTGCATACGGGGATGGAAGGGTTCTGGCAGGAGGATGATATGGTACAGGTTCCGCTTGCAGTCCTTTCAAAGTGGAACAGAATATTTTGCAAAGATAATGAAATGTATATCGTGGAAAATCCGTCCGTATTTGCAGGCCTTTGTGCAGGGCACACAAAGCAGGTTTCCTGTATGTGTATGAATGGGCAGCCGCGATTGGCAGGGCTTGTTACGTTAGATCTTCTGGCGGCATCGGGAACGGTGGTATATTATGCGGGAGATCTGGATCCGGAGGGGCTTTTGATTGCACAGAAAATTTCTGAGTATTATGCAGGAGAATTTCATTACTGGCACATGACAGCTGAGGATTATGAAAAAAGCAAGTCGAATGAAACAATTTCCGAGAAACGGATAAAAAGTCTGGAACGCATCACGGATACAGAGTTATTTCCGGTGGCAGAAAAAATGCGCCTGGACCGGCTGGCCGGATATCAGGAAAAAATAGAAATAAAATAGAGGCTTCTGGCATAATGGTGGAAGCCCAGCACCATAAATTAATAACAATATATTGAAAAAACCACTTGTGTCCCTTAATGTATTAACTGCGAAGAAAAACACAAAAGGAGTATTCACAAGTGGCTTTATTCTGGCGATAGCAGCAGGACGTGAAGATGTTAAGAGCTGGATAAAATGAGGAGCGAGCATAAAAAACTCCTTTTTCCTTATGATATGCAGGAGATTGTTTTTTGACAAAACGCGAATTGTCAATTTGGGAAAATGGTATTGTACTCGAAAATAGAAGGCGTATGATAAAAATATAAGACATGTTTAAAGCGGAGGAAAAGATAAGGAGGCAATTGATGAAAACAATCAAAAAAACAATTCTAAGTTTTACACTTTGATTTTTTATGATGATTTTGCCAGTCGGTGACAGTGCCGGCATGGTAACGGCACAGGCACAGACAATGGTCTATGTGACGCCAACCGGCAGTAAATACCATACCCACAAATGCGGGCGGGGAAATTTTTATCAGACGACACTTTCCAATGCATTGGCACGCGGTCTGACACCGTGCAAGAAGTGTTTTGGCTCATCGGGCGGATATTCGCAGACGTGGAAATCTTCTACGACAACCGCGAAGAAGACAACGAAGAAAAAGAACACCAGACCGAAGATAAGTCCGCTGTCGATCAGCAGTACAAAGATTGTGCTTGTAAAAGGACAGAGCAGGAAACTTACGGTAAAGGGTGGTGCAGGAACCGTTTCCTGGGGCAGCAGTAATACAGCGGTGGCTGGTGTCTCCGCCGGAAAAGTGGTCGCAAAAGGAAAAGGCAAGGCAACCATTACAGTAAAGAAGGGAACGCAGAAGAAATCCTGTCAGGTGACAGTAGAAACGCCGGAACTGAATAAGACAGCAGTGGAGATGGACGTGGAAGATACGGTTTCTCTGGATCTGAAGGGATGCAGTCATGACGTGGAATGGACATCTTCTGATGACGATATATGCGAGGTAGAGGATGGCATACTGATACCGTATAGCAGCGGTACGGTTACAGTCAAAGCAAAAGTACATGGTATGGTGTGGAAATGCAAGGTTGTTATCACAGACAGCACAGAGGATGACTGGAACGATGATTTGGATGATGATTCGGATGATGATTCGGAAAATGCCGATGACGGATATATGGATGACGAAGTGGACGCTGCTGCATAAACCAGTTGACAGATTCCTTTCGGAAGTATAATTATAAAAAACAAAGGGCGATGTTGTTCAGACACTGCCCTTTGTTTATTCTGGGGAACTTACAATAACAAGATATCTTGATGGACAATTACCTTCAGTTAAATATGTCGTTGTGATTCCAAAGGTATATTGGTATAATAAAGGTACTATAAGAAAGAGAATGTAAAAATGAAGAAAAGAATAATAACCTACCGCCAGAAAATAGATTCACTCTTAGCCAATGCGGACAATATCTCTCCGGAACAATGGAACGCAATTCTGCAGGAACACCTGACACAGATTGTTTTTTTCCAACATGAGAGGCTGGTACATCTGATCGTGACAGTTACATTTGCGATTCTGACAATGATTTCAATTGTGGCGGCGCTTATGATCTGCAATCCGTTGTTGTATGCGTTGACGTTATTGTTTCTGGTGTTGTTGTTTCCGTATATTATGCACTACTATCCGCTGGAGAATGAGGTGCAGAAGATATAAGTAGGAGAAAATCCATGGAATATATAAGAGTGACGAAAGAAAATATTGAAAACGAGCATATCTGCTGTGCGATTTCAAGCAACAAGGATATACAGGTAATATCAAAGAAAAACTGGCTGAAAGAGCGATTTGATGATGGATTGGTATTTCTCAAGAGTATAGAGCGTGGAAAATGCTTTATCGAGTATATTCCGGCAGAAAATGCATGGAATCCAATCAATGCAGATGGCTATATGTATATTGACTGTCTGTGGGTGGCTGGTTCTTTCAAGGGCAATGGTTATTCGAATGATTTACTGAATGCCTGTATAGAAGACAGCAAAGAGAAGGAGAAAAAGGGAATCTGTATCCTGTCAGCCACTAAGAAAAAGCCTTTTCTGGCAGATCCGAAGTTTCTCAAGTATAAGGAATTTACAGTCTGCGATGAAGCGGATAATGGTATTCAGCTCTGGTATCTGCCTTTTTCTTTGGATGCGGCTAAGCCTGAATTTAAGGAGTGTGCGAAGCATCCACACATTGAGCAGACAGGCTATGTATTGTACTATACCAATCAATGTCCGTTTAATGCAAAGTATGTTCCGGTGCTTCTTGAAGTTGCCAGGGAAAGAGGGGTTCCGTTTCAGGCAACCAGACTGGAAACGAAAGAAGAAGCACAGAATGCTCCGACACCGGTTACAACCTATGCATTGTTTTATAATGGAGAATATCTTACGAATGAGCAGATGAATGATAAAAGATTTATAAAGCTTCTGGATGGGATGGAAAAATAAATGAGCAAATTCGAACTCTACTCTCCGTAGGTTGAGGATATTCATACGCTGAAATAGAATGGTGTGGCAAAAATACTATTTGGGTAGTACGAGGGGGATTGGAATGGACAATATGACAGCAAAGGTAAGCTGTTTTGCAAGGGCTTATCATTATAATAATAACAGCATTCGCATTTTTACAGATGATATTGCGGAAAAACTGCTTGGAGAGGATTACAATCAGATAGCAAAGAGTATGTCTGATGGGATAGACTTTTTCTGCCCTGGATTTGAAGGGACGAGGGAGGAAGGATTAAGGCTCATTCTGGACAGACAATTATCACCATCTGTTTTAGGAAGAAGTGTATTTTGTGAGAGCAAATTAGCATATGCAATAGCGAATGGGTGTCTTTCATACCGGGATCTTGGTATCTGGCAGGAACACTTGTTCTTGCGCATCATGCCGAAATTTGTTATACTGTCATCACAACATAGGGAAGCAGAAACGGTAGGCGGTTTGCCCTCACGAAGGAGGGTTTTTAGCCATGATTACATATTCAGAATTGTTTCAATTTTGTTTATTGCTCGTCGCTGTCATCAGTCTGGTAATTCAGATTGGACATAAAAAATAACCGCCCCTCGCCAAAGATGCGGTTATTTATGTAACTGTTCATAGGCAAACCGTCTACGGCTTCCCTTGTTGTCTTTATTATAGAAAAAGAAGGCGAAAAAGTCAAGGAGCAGTTAGGATGCGTTTCCCTAGCTTAAAAGCCGTAGACATTAAGTGATAAACATGATACATTTATGGAGAAGAGAGACATATAATCTTCTCCATATTTTTTTGGAGAAAATTATATGGGTAAAATAAATATGCAGGATTTCGCAAAATTCCAATGATTAAGAAAGTGCATGATGTGCTTATATATCAGAGAACATACCATAAAGACATTGCTACTCGGTTTTCTCCGAGAGAAGGATTTGAGGATCTGGTATTTACTTCTAAGACGAACAATCCTATCAATGCAGCTAACATCAAAGATTCTATCAATTATATTGTAGATCGGATTAACAGAGAAAATCCCAAGCAGCTTGATCAGAATGCCACTGCGCCCACAGCTAGGTAGCCCGGATAATAAAAATAGTTTCGCAAACGCCTAATAACAGCATCAGTCAAAGGAGGAATCGACGAATGAGACAACGAAAATTAAAACAACGGAAATCAAAACAAAGCAAATCATTAGCAAAAATCCTGACCTTGGGGATTGCCACAGCTACTTTCGTGTCATCCATGAGTGTACCGGGAGGATTGCTGGCACCGGAGAAGGTATATGCGGAGGATGCTGCCGGTGAGACAGAATCGGGCGGGGTAGAGACAGACCGGCAGACGCCATTGCAAGGGATCAATTTGCAGGCATCCGTAAATAAAGATGATACAGCATATAATATTAGTGTGCAGCCAGTTCCGGAGCCTGCTTACGGCGAGAAGTTAGAGTACAGTACGGATGGCGAGCGTTATTATGACTGGGAAAAGATTCCGTCGGAAGGAATTGGAGCAAATACGATGTTTACGTTATATGCCAGAAAGGCTGCAATAGGCAATAAAGATGCTTCGCTGGCTACAAAGGGTGCAATCACAACTCCGAGAGACAGCGGCGTTCCGACGATTTCCGGTGCTGACAAGTTTTCGGACCGCACGGAGGTGACGATCACAGCGACACCCGGTGCGATCATTTATTACACAACAGATGATACAGTGCCAACAAATAGATCGAAGAAGTACGACACACCGATTACGCTGACAGAGACGACTACGATTAAGGCGATTGCGATAGAAGATGGTCATATCATGAGTGATGTGGTCGGAATGGCATTTACGAAAGAATCATCCGGCGGCAGTAGTTCGGATGGGGGCACTTCCGGTGGAAGCAGTTCCGGCAGTAGCTCGGACAGTGGCAGCAACTCCGGCAGCAGTTCATCAGGCGGTTCCACCGACAGCGGATCTGAAACTGCTCCGCCACAGGACGATAACAAGGACAAGACTACGACTAAGACCGAAATCAGAGAAGATGGTACAGTTGTGACCACGACTGAAATCCGGGCAGAGGACGGTTCCGTACAGATCAGAACCGAGATCAGAAATGAAAAGACAGGAATGAATATCGTGGTCAATGTATCGAAGAATGCCAAAGGTAAGATCACTTCAGCTACCGCAGAAATTCTTGATAGAGGTTTTGGCAATGTGAAGATCTCTGGGGAAGCACTTTCAGAGATCGTAAAGGCAGCAGGCACGAAGAAGGTAAAGGCCACGATAAAGATGCTCACGAAAAACGACTGGGTCATCCGGGAAGTGACGGTCAATGTAAATACGCTTCTGAAAAGAACCGTGAGACCTAAAAAAATGAAGATCATCGAGATAGATCCAGAAACAGGTGAGAAGCTTGTAGTCAGTAAAATGCCTTTCAGGGTAGCGGCAGATGGAAGCGTTGAACTGGATCATAATGAGCTGGGGCACGGAACCTATGAGTTAGTGACAGCCGATGAGGAAGAAGCACTCACGAAACAAATACTGCGGTCGATCAAAGCCACGAAACAATCAGCCAGCATCCGCGAGAAGCATGGGACGTACTTTTGGTTTAAGAAAGGGGTAAACTGGGACAATGTTGATAAAGTGACTTTTTCGGTTCTCAATCCGGATGTGGCGCGCGTTAGCTCAAATGGCAGGATCACGGGGCTGAAGCCCGGAAAGACAGTCGTCAAGGCGGTTGTCAGACTGCAAAACGGTCAGTCAAAGGTCATAAGAATGACCGTAACCGTAAATGAGAAGAAGTAACAGTTGTTGGAAATACGTTACTGGAATGAGGCACGATTAAACAGTAATGGGATGCCGGTGTCTGGCTGACAATCCCCCCCTGGGGCTTGTGGTTTTTCAGTTCTATGGTAAAGTAGGTACAGAAAAAACGAAGTCTCAGGGGGAATTTTTATGCACATGGCAGATGCGCTGGTCACTCCGGCTGTGGCAGGTACGGCTGAACCGGAAGCAGACGGAGATGCGTATGAGACAGCGGCAGCTGTATATCAAAAATTTTGGAGATCTGGTAAACACAGCGGCCCCTATACATGTGAAGCAGGACTCACTGGTACGCAATGTGCTTGCCAAATTTGTCACCATGCCGGGTGAAAAGGAAGAGTACACAGCAAGAGGAAAAAAATTCAGACTAAATGTGGCAAGCTCAGCAGGAATGCTTCCGGCAGGACCATTTATGACGACCTATTACGCTACAAAGGCGTATGCAGCCAGCTTTACAAGAGCAGTAGAGAGGAATGTCTGACTTTACAAATAAACGATCGTTTACTATAATTGAAATGTAAACGATCGTTTATTTTATGGAACAGGAGGTTTGTGTATGTCAAAAACTACAAAGGAAGATATATTGATTGTTGCATTACATTTATTTGCGAGAGATGGATATGAAGCAGTTTCTGTCAGTCAGATTGCGGGTGAGCTTGGCATGACAAAAGGTGCATTGTATAGGCATTATGAGAGTAAGAGAGATATTTTTGAACATATTGTAAAAAGGATGGAGCAGGGGGATGGCGAACAGGCAGAATCACATGATATGCCTGCTGATAAAAAGGAAAATGAACCTGAACAGTATGAAGAGATTTCTGCGGACAATTTCATGGAATACAGTAAATCTATGTTTTCGTATTGGACAGAAAATGATTTTGCATCGTCATTTCGAAAGATGCTTACGTTAGAGCAGTTTCGGAATGAGGAGATGCAGGCATTGTATCAGCAGTATCTTGTGTCCGGTCCGGCAGAATACGTGAAAGATATGTTCGAGAGCATTGGTGTTGTGGAGGCAGATAAAAAAGCAACCATGTTTTATTCCATCATGTTTTTCTACTATAGTCTGTATGATGGAGCAAAGGATAAAAAAAAAATAAAAGAGCAGTTTGAAAAAAGTATTAGTAACATTATATAAAGAAATGGAGAAAAGGAAAATGAAGGAAAATATTATCATTCGATTGGAAAGAGAAAATGAATACCATGAGGTAGAAAATTTGGTAAGGTAGAGTTTCTGGAATGTGTATCGCCCAGGCTGTCTGGAGCATTATGTACTCCATCAGCTTCGCAACGATCCGGCATTTGTTCCAGAATTGGATTTTGTCATGACATTAGATGGACAGCTGATTGGACAGAACATGTTTATGAAGGCTGTGATTGCAGCCGATGATGGCAGAAGTATGCGAAATGAATTTCCGATTAAAAAACTGGCACTTATATTAGTTGGAGCAGCTACGCTGCCGGAACTGTTTGATTCCATAAAATTGCAATACAAGCTTGTACTGAGTTTCTTTCATCTTGAAGATGCAGGGATGGTACTTGTGCAGGGAGCAAAGGATATTGGTGATGTAAAAAATACGGATGGACTGGATAGAGCATACGAATTAGGACTTTCTATTGGATGATTTAGAGGGGCGAATGACAATGAGTAAAAGAACAAGACAGTGTATAAGGTGAACTAATATGAGAATGGAAACGGAAAGGCTTTATTTATATCCAATTAGTAACGATGAGATGAGCTGTCTGATTGAAAAGGAAGCGGACGCAGAAATGAAGCAGGCGTATACCGAAATGTTGGAGGGTGCCTTATGGAACCTGACAACAGAATATGGTATGCAGTCTGGAACATGGAATTAAAAAATGTTCCGGGAACGATTGTCGGCGATTTCTGCTTCAAGGGTCTTGGAAAAGATGGCGTAGTGGAAATCGGATATGGATTAAGGAAAGAATTTAGACATCAGGGGTATATGGCAGAAACTGTAAAAGTAATTACGGAATGCCTCTGATTTTTCATGCGCAACCTGGTGGGACTTTTGGCGGAGTGTTACGATAAGCACTTCGCCATTTTTATTTTGATTAAGAACAGTCATCTTTTTATGTATAATCGCACAATTAGAACGAAAAAAGCCTCATGATCATGTGCGAAAATGAAAGTAAAACTTATTAGACGATATAAGGTATAAACTCATCATTTGAAAGAATATTAGCTATTTATAGCATCCGTTTTAATAAAGCTATTCGACTAGGAAACAGTTGTTATATCGGCTAAAAAGTGTGATAAATAGGTAAAAAACGATAGTGTTTTTGCCGATAGTGTGATATACTAGTCAGTAGATTAGTATGTTTTGGATTTAATTTATAATGGATGGGGGATGGCAGATGAAATACCTTTTAGTTGCTGATATAGCAAAAAAATGGAATATGTCAGAACGCAGTGTTAGAAATTACTGTGCAAAGGGGCGTGTGAACGGCGCGTTTCTTACTGGTAAGACATGGAACATTCCAGAAAACGCAGAGAAACCGGAGCGCACCAATAAGAAAAAAGAAGAACCGATTACGCTGCTAGATATTCTAAAAGAGCAGAAGACCAGTAAATATACTGGTGGGATTTATCATAAGACACAGATTGACTTGACCTATAACTCTAACCATATGGAAGGCAGCCGCTTGACACACGATCAAACCAGATATATCTTTGAAACCAATACTATTGGCGTAGAAAAAGAAGTACTGAATGTGGATGATGTGATCGAAACGGCAAATCACTTCCGTTGCATTGACATGATTATTGATCATGCAAAAGCGACTTTGACGGAGAAGTTCATCAAAGAAATTCACTTGGTTTTGAAGAATGGCACCAGTGATTCCAGAAAAGATTGGTTTGCTGTTGGCGATTATAAGAAACTTCCGAATGAAGTCGGCGGCATGGATACCGCCCTTCCGGAAGAAGTTGCCGATAAAATGAAGGCATTGTTAACGGAATACAACGCCAAAGAAGAAAAGGCCTTTGCGGATATTCTTGACTTCCATGTGAAGTTTGAGCGAATTCATCCGTTCCAGGATGGTAATGGACGCGTGGGCAGATTGATTATGTTTAAGGAGTGTCTGAAATACAATATTGTTCCGTTCATTATTGAGGATAATTTGAAGCTGTTCTATTATCGTGGATTGAAGGAATGGAACAACGAAAAAGGTTATCTGACCGATACCTGTCTGACAGCACAAGATAAGTATAAGGCGTATTTGGATTATTTTAGGATTGAATATTAAACGAGCTAATTTCCAAACTATATAATAGGTAAAATGACTTTTGGGAAAAGGCAAACAAAGAATTAAGTTTATAAATGGAGAAAGCGAATATGAATGACAAAAAAGGCGTAATATACATTCTCACAAATCCTTCTTTTCCGGATTATGTGAAAATAGGATATGCAGATGATATAGATAAACGATTGAAACAATTGAAAGATGACAAATTTTAATACCATTATCGACGATATATTTCCACTGGTAGATAAAACGGAATATATCAATGCATTGGCTTCCTATCAGCTTTTGATTATTGATGATCTTGGAGTGGAACGAAATTCAGAATATGCATTAGGAATTAGTTTTCAGTGTCATAGACCGCAGAATCCGTTCGGGACGACCTTTGATCATAGCGACAAAATCTTCCGTTGAGTCAAATAAAAAGCGAGACCATGTTGGATAAAAGGCGTATGGCATTATTGGAGAAATTAGATCTTGCAGTAGATAAAGATGCCAGTGATATGTGCGGTAGAGTTGGACTTGGGACAAGTAATATTACAGCACATTGGGGTCTGACCCCGTTAATCATGGAAAATACAAAAACTGCTTTGTAATAAGGTGGGACTGCTTGAGAAGTTATCAATAATTTCTTAAGAATTAGAGCGCAAATCTTAAAGATATCTTCCTTTTTCAAACACAGGGTGTTCATATTCCTTTGCTAATCTATTATCATCGTAAACAACGACAAAATGTTAAAACTTAGGAAGGGAAAGGATATGAAACAGATAAACAGAGCAGCAGCGCAGATCACGCTTCTGGCAGCAGCGATCCTGATGATCGGATACGGTGCGATGCGCGGGGAGGCAGCCACGGTACTCTCAAAGGCAATCAAATTATGTATGGAGTGTGTTGGAATTGGATAAGAAAAAACATAAAATATCACAGTTTCTGGCGCGCTTTCGGGGATGGATTCAGGCCGTGGCAACGATTCTTACCAATATCCATCTGCCGAACTTCTTTAAAGGAGAGATTTACAGAGGGGATGCAAAGACGGTCTGTGTACCGGGGCTGAATTGTTATTCCTGTCCGGCTGCAACTGGGGCGTGTCCGATCGGTGCTTTTCAGGCTGTAATCGGTTCTTCGAAGTTTAAATTTTCTTATTACATAACGGGATTTTTTATATTGATCGGCGTTTTGCTCGGACGATTTGTGTGCGGATTTTTATGTCCGTTCGGATGGTTTCAGGAGTTGCTGCATAAGATACCGTTTAAGAAATTTTCAACGAAAAAGCTTAAGCCGCTTCGCTATATAAAATATGGGGTGTTGTTGATTTTTGTTATTTTACTACCCCTTCTGGTGACAAATTCACTGGGAATGGGAAATCCGTTTTTCTGTAAATATATTTGCCCGCAGGGAGTGCTGGAGGGAGCGATTCCGCTTTCGATTGCCAATGCAAGTATCAGAGCGGCTCTTGGCAAACTGTTTACATGGAAATTCGGTATACTTATTACTTTTGTAATCCTAAGCCTTATGTTTTACCGCCCATTCTGTAAATGGATATGTCCGCTGGGCGCAATCTATGCGCTTTGCAATAAGGTATCTTTTCTGCAGATGAAGGTGGATGAGGATAAATGTGTATCTTGTGGCAAATGTGAGAGAGCCTGCAAGATGGACGTGGATGTCACAAAGCATCCGAACCATACGGAATGTATCCGCTGTGGCATGTGTATAAAGGAATGCCCGACGGAAGCAATTCACTATCAATATGGATTTGGAACAGGTAAAACAAATTTGAAAGAGAATAAAGGAGAATAAAATGAAGAAATTAACAGTGATGCTGCTTATTGCAGCGATGGTACTCGGAGTCAGTGCATGCGGAAACTCTGCAAACAAGGAAAATACAGCAACAGAGTCGCAGATGTCAACGCAGGAAGCAGAAGATCTGGATGCAAAGATTAATGAATTGACACAGAAAGAGAACAGTATTCTTGAAAACCATAAGGCTTTATGGGAGAAGGTATTTAACAGCATTGACAAATCAACTGTCGAGGATGCGACTGCTACGAATTACGGAGATTTTCTGGCAAACTCTTTAGACAAAATTAAGGATCAGTTTACCGATGATGAACTCAAGTCTTTGAAGGAAGATGTTGAAGAAATCAAAAAGCTTGAGGATGAGCTTCAGCCACTTCTTGAGAAGCAGAGTGCGAATGCATCAAAAGAGGATTCCGGCAAAGAGGGAGCAAGCGTATTTCCGGAGTTTCAGGCAAAGGATCTGGATGGAAATGACGTGGACAGCAGCATTATTTCAAAGAATGCGGTCACGGTTTTGAATTTTTGGTTTAATGGATGTTCTCCATGCGTACAGGAGCTTCCGGAACTGAATAAATTAAATGAGGAGCTGAAGGAAAAAGGTGGACAGGTAATTGGTATCAATACAGATTCTCTTGACGGAAATGAGGATGGAATTGCTGAAGCTAAGAGTATTTTAGAGAAGCAGGGTGCAAAATATACGAATCTTTCCCTTGATTCCAACAGTGAAGCCGGAAAATATGCAACAAGCATTATGGCCTTCCCGACTACAATCGTGCTTGACCGTAACGGAAATATTATCGGAGAGCCGATCATGGGCGGTATTGATAATGACGAGGCATATAAGCAGCTGATGAAGACGATCGATCAGATACTGGCGGCTGATAAGAACTAGATAAGTCACTGTTCACACCTAACGGTGTTACCAGCAACGATTACAGCCCATTTAAAATGCCTCTACGAGGCATTTTAAATGGGCTGTAATCACTCAATAATTAATACTATGGCGCATAGCTTGACAGCGTGGTGTCAAGCTTGCGTCTGAACAGTAACGAACAGATAGATTAAAGGGTAGTAAAAATATTTTAGGAATTGATAAATTGAATTCTGTCTGATACAATTGCGCATGGGTGCTACCATAACGGTAGGCGGTTAGTCCTTCGGCAGAGGGACTGTAACCCTCTGATTACATAGAAACCCGTAAGGGAATCCAAGGAAAGGAGGGCTAAGCCATATGAGTATTGTTGACTTTATTGCAGTAGTAAGCTTCGGCTTAACCTGCTTTGGAATCGGATATTCCTTTGGTAAGGATAATAACAAGACACAAAAATAGCCGCCCACGTCTGGTAAACTAAGCGGCATTTTTGTCAAACTAATTTACTTGGGCTAACCGTCTATCGGTAGCACTCTTTCTATAATTATACTAACACTATATAACTAATATGTCAAAGAATTTATTTCGTAAGAATGTGAAGGTTGAGGACAAGGCTGTGGTTACTGGCAATGCGCGTGTACAGAACGCCAGAAAGGAGATTATCCGGGAAGAAAATGAGAAGGCGCAGACGGAATGATTCTGTAATTCCGTCACTTCATAGGAGATAAATGTTATAGTGAATAGAGAAACGCGATAGCGTAGTAAGCAATAATTTCAGATGATCCAGGTTTGATCAGAGAGGAGAAGAATATGAACAACTATTGTATGATCCAGAACTCCAAAACGTTTGCATTTTCCGCAGAGAATCCAACCGGTGTACGCGCAGGTGGTTCCCAGGGCGGTGACTGCACCAAGCTTCGTCCGACCGTGACGATTCCTGCAGGGGAAACCGTAACTCTGGTAGATGCTGCAGGACCGGGTGTGATCCAGCATATGTGGTTTACCGGATATGTCGGGCACCATTTTATCATCCGTATGTATTGGGATGATCAGGAATATCCGTCTGTGGAAGCTCCGCTCTCTGCATTCTTCGGATGTGCCTATGATGAAAATTTCGTGGACCGGGATGGCAAATATCCGGTGTTGAATTCTGCCATGATGCTGGTAGCTCCTGGTCGCGGCTATAACAGCTATTTTGAGATGCCGTTCCATAAGAGAGCTCGGATCACGATGGAAAACCGTGGTGACAAGGATGAAAATCTCTATTATATTATCACCGGAGCTTATCAGGAGATTCCGGCGGAGGCTGGTTATTTCCATGCCACCTATCGCCAAGAGCACCCGGTTCAGAAGGGTCGTACCTACACAATCGTTGACGGAATCGAAGGCAGGGGACAATTTGTCGGTGTGACTCTGGCAACTGGTATGAATGGCAACAATACCTGTTGGGTAGAAGGCGAAGCCCGCATGTATCTGGACGATGATCCGTATCCGTCTATCCACTATACCGGAACTGAAGACTACTTCGGCGGTTCCTATGGATTTGGAAATGACATCATCATCAAGAGCTATCAGACTTTCAGCGGCTTATATACCGGCATGTATGCAATCTATGGAGACAACCGGGAATTCTATAACGGACAGCAGAGATTCCTGCTGTATCATTTCCATATTGCAGACCCGATCCGTTTTGAGAATAAGTTTCGTATGACACTCGACAACATGGGCTGGACCGGACCGCGTTACGATGATTACACCAGTGTTGCTTATTGGTATCAGACCCTGCCGTCCGCACCGCTGATGCCACTGCCGACAGATGCAGAGATGTGTATGAGATAATAGAACCAGATTGGAGATGTCAGATAGATTGGTTTTAACCTTGCGACACGTCGCATCGGTTATATCGGACTGACATCAGAGATTTGCCGGAAAGGATAGAGGTATTATGTTACTGGAAGAGAAGTTTTTGGAATTTCATCGTTATGCCAGCAGCCACAATCTGCCGCTGGAAGCTATCAGTGTCGGAGATGAGAACAAGGTACTCTGTGAGATGCACTACGCAGCAAATGCACCGAGAAATATTTATTCACATACCAAGAGTTTTACGGTAACAGCAGTTGGACTCGCAATGGAAGAGGGAAAACTAAGCCTGGAAGATCATGTGGCGGAAGTGTTTAAAGATAAACTTCCTTCAAATCCGGATCCAAATCTGGAGAAGATTCAGTTGAAACATCTGCTCTGCATGTCCAGTGGCTTTGGTAAGGCACTTCTGATGAATGAGGACAGACGTCCGGGCGTCGGCGCACCGGATTATGAGAAATATATGATGGCACAGCCGGTTCCTGTGGAGCCAGGCAGTGCATTCTGCTATTCCTCTGCCGACAGTATTCTGGCTGCTCATATGGTAGAACGGGCTGTTGGCAAGCGGATGGGAGAGTATCTGTATGAGAAGCTATTCCAGCCCCTTGATATGGGATGGCCGCTCTGGGAGCATGATCCACAGGGACATCCGAATGGCGGCGGAGGTATGTATCTGACTTGTACCGAGATGATGAAACTGGGACAGCTCTATCTGGCTGAGGGTAACTGGAAGGGCGAGCAGATTGTCAGCAGGGACTGGGTGAAGGAGGTGTCCACCCCGAAATTTACCTTCGAGCCATCTGCAGATCTCTGGCATGTAGGATATGGCTATCAGTTCTGGATCAGTCCATATCCAGGATCCTATCGTGCTGATGGCGCATTCGGACAGATTACAACGATTCTCCCAGAGAAGGGATTGGTTGTTTCCATCCAATGTCCGGAGCGAGGTAATTTCGATCAGGTGAAACGTGCGCTGCATGAACATTTTCTGATGGAATTGTAAGAATAGACTTGCAACAATATGCTATAATTTGCCCAGAAACCGTACTTTTGGCTGAAAAGGCTTAAAATCAAGGCTTTTAGGGAATGTGGATGGGATTTGTCCCCCCATTGTACTCCTATTTTGTAAAACAGTAGGATCATCAACCGGACTTCCCTCGATAAAAAAGAATATGATTTGTGGCGAAAGAAGTTCCTTCGGGGACTTCTTTTCACTTACATAAGGAATTAAGCAGAAGATTCTCCATGCAGGATGAGGCAGAGCAGAAAGCAACGATTCTTATTCACTTCTATCCGGAGGTTACTGTGGAGAAGATGAGTTCATATCGGAAGAAGCAGTAAATGTTATCACATAGGAACAGGAAATGTGGTATACTGTGCCTATGTAAAAAAGAATGTGTTTTACAAATCGGAATTCGAGAAGGTAAGTGAATGGGATACCACGATACAAGATACCCTGGAGGAATATGATAATGTCGAAAGATGAGTATTTGATAACCGATACGCCCCTCAAAGCGTTGACGGTTTTTGCAATGCCAATGATTCTTGGAAGTTTTTTTCAGCAAATATACAATATGGCCGACTCTATTATTGTCGGCCAGTTTGTTGGTTCTTCCGCACTTGCAGCTGTCGGTGCATGTGCAGCATTGACCAATGTGTTCATTTGTGTGGCACTGGGAGCCGGTGTCGGAGCCGGTGTGCTTGTGAGCCGTTATTTCGGAGCCAGGGAGTATGGCAAAATGAAAACAATCGTGTCAACCTCCTTGATTAGCTTTTTGCTTCTAAGTATAGTCCTTGGTGTTTTTGGCTTTTTCTTCGCCAACTCGATGATGAGTGGACTGCAAACCCCTGCCGACATACTGGATGATGCAGTACTGTATCTGCGGGTCTATTTTGTGGGCTTTCCGTTTCTGTTTATGTATAACATTCTTTCTACCATGTTCACCTCAATCGGCGAATCCAAAATTCCGCTAGGACTGCTGATTTTTTCGTCCATCCTGAATATTTTAATGGATCTTTGGATGGTAGCCGGGCTAGGTCTCGGTGTGTTCGGTGCGGCTATTGCAACCCTGATTGCACAGGGAATTTCCGCAGTGTTTTCGTTTTTGATTTTCTTTGCACGGATGCAGCAATATAAAAGCCCCTTTAACAGGTTTGAACGGCAGGAGCTGTATTCCATGCTTCGCATTGCGGTGCCGTCGGTTTTACAGCAGTCCACAGTGTCCATCGGTATGATGATTGTGCAGGCAGTGGTAAATCCTTTCGGTACACAGGCACTCGCCGGGTATACAGCAACGATGAGGGTGGAAAATGTTTTTTCATTGATCTTTGTGTCCATCGGCAATGCGGTTTCGCCGTATGTTTCCCAAAACCTTGGCGCAGGCAAACCCCAACGCATCAAAAAAGGCTACCATGCGGCGCTGGTGCTGGACGTGTGCTTTGCCGTTCTTGCCTTTCTCGTCATTGAAACGCTACATACGCAGATCTCCTCACTGTTCTTAGGAAAAGACGGAACGGCGTTGGCCTATCAGGTGTCTGGTGATTATATGAGGTGGCTTGGTTACTTTTTCATCTTCATGGGTATCAAGATGGCAACCGATGGAGTTCTTCGCGGTCTCGGAATTATGCGTCCGTTCCTCGTTGCAAACATGGTGAACCTTGCGATTCGTCTGTCCGTTGCCCTGATCTGTGCACCGCGTTTCGGCATTGCCTTTGTCTGGCTTGCTGTACCAGCTGGTTGGTTTGCAAACTTTTTAATATCCTATGTGGCTCTCAGGAGATCATGGCCGACTGATAAAATGGCATCCATTAGTTAACTTTAAGTTTGAAGAATTGAGAAAATCGGAAGTTTTGGAGAGAAAATTAATGGAAGAAAAAACATATCAGACTCCTTGCGGAACAATCCACTATTGGACAAACGTTTCATACTCGGATGAAATTACCCTTGTTTTTCTACCGGGATTGACGGCAGACCATAGATTGTTTGATAAGCAGATTCAGTATTTCGAGAACAGGTATAATGTTATCGTCTGGGATGCACCGGCACACGCTTCCTCATGGCCGTTTCGGTTTGATTTCGATTTGTTCGACAAGGCAAAATGGCTGGATGATATCTTAAACCAAGAAGGACTTACAAAGCCTGTTATTGTCGGGCAGTCTATGGGTGGATATGTGGGACAGGCTTATGCACAGCTTTACCCAGACAAAATGACAGGCTTTGTCTCCGTTGACTCTGCACCGCTGCAACGAAGCTATGTGACGGCAGTTGAGATCTGGCTTTTGAAACGGATGGAGCCGGTATATGCTCATTATCCGTGGAAATGGCTCCTGAAATCGGGGGCGGAAGGCGTTGCCACGACTGACTATGGTAGAAGCCTCATGCGTGAAATGATGCTAAATTATGACGGAAACCAGAAACGCTATGCACAAATTGCTGGACATGGCTATCGTATTTTGGCAGCGGCCATGGAAAAGAATCTGCCATATGAACTGAAGTGCCCATCTCTGTTAATATGTGGAACTCAAGACCATGCCGGTTCATGTATAAGGTATAACAAAGCATGGCACCAAAAGAGCAAAATTCCTTTGAAGTGGATTGAAGGAGCTGGACATAATTCTAATACAGATAAACCGGAATTGATAAACAGTTTAATAGAAGAATTTGCCGCAGGTATTTAATAACAGACAACTCCCAGATTATGTAATCGCAAAATCGGGAGTTGCGAAGGTGATGGTATATGGCAAAACATGAGTTTGGAATTATGATGAATACTCCTCGGCAGAAAAGGGCTTGCATATTGTGGTGTTACACTTGTTCCGCCTTGTTCATTAAAGGCGTTTATTGATAGCATTGCTGATATTCCTGAATTGTGCGAATTAAAGAAACTGTTTAAAAAGGCATTGGACAAAAATAAATGGGTTATTCATTACGGAATTTGATTGAGTAACAACTTCTTGTTTGAAAAATTGAGAAAGTAGTGAAGTTTTAAGGATGACATAAAATGGCGAAAAGTAAGAAGACAAAAATTCATAAAAAGATAGATGGTCAGCTTTTACAGATGAACAAGAAGTTTAGTAATCTCAAGATGAAACAGAAGGATAAGATTACAGGCTGGGTGTATGAAGAATACAAAAAATATGTAACAGAACATGAAAAAGCACCTGATTCATTAGCTGATGAACAGATTGTTAGAGCTGTACTTGATAAGATAAATGGGGCACAAATCTGGATACCAGGTGGAGAGATATACGATTATTATCGGAGAAAGAAACCACAACTTCAGAAGAGGCTTGATAATGAAAAGTTGATTGAGTTTAAATCATATGTCAGCTTTTATAAGAGCATTGTTGATCAGGACAGGGCATCCGTTGTTATATGCAATCTCAAACATGAGATTATCTACATGAATCCGGCAGCTGTTACCAGCTATGCGAAGCGAGGCAGCGACAAACTTATCGGAAGAAGCCTGTTAGACTGCCATAATTCGAAATCAAGAGATAGAATACAGCAGGTAGTGGACTGGTTTGCAGCAGATGAAAACCATAATATCGTTTATACTTTTCATAATGAGAAACAGAATAAAGATGTTTACATGGTGGCACTCAGAGATAAGGGTAAGCTGATAGGATATTATGAGAAACATGAATATCGAAATTCAGAAACCATGAAACCATACGATTTGTGGTGATGATATGACGAAGAATGAATGGTATAGGCAGTTGTTTGAACGACTGGATAATTCCAAGTTCCGAAGCAGTTTCCATCTGAAGCAGAAAGATATTGATTACATAAATGAAAAAGGTCTTGATACAATAAGACAACATGCAAAGGATTTTATTGCAAAGAGAGAAGCTCCGGCATATATAGTAAATGATGGCAAACAGACACCAATGCGTGGACATCCAGTATTTATTGCCCAGCACGCAACAGCAACATGCTGCAGGGAGTGCATCCGAAAGTGGCATAAAATGCAGCCCGGCAAGGGACTAAGTCAGGTGCAGCAGGCAGACCTTGATGCATTCAAGAAAATGTATGGAATAGATGGTGAGATAGAAAAGGAATACTGATATGAATATACAGATATTTGGAACAAAGAAATGCAATGATACTAAGAAGGCGGAGCGTTTTTTCAAGGAGCGGGGCATAAAGTATCAGTTCATTGATATGAAAGAAAAAGGTATGAGCAAAGGAGAATTTAATTCGGTAGCTCAGGCAAATGGTGGACTAGAAAATATGGTTAACTGGGACGGTGAGGACAAGGATTTACTTGCTCTTATTAAGTATATCGCAGATGAAGATAAGCTCGAAAAGGTACTTGAGAATCCACAAGTAATTAAAACACCAGTAGTAAGAAACGGAAAGCAATCAACACTTGGTTATCAGCCGGATATCTGGAAAGGATGGAACTAAATGTACTTAATTAAGACTTTAATGGGAGATATAACAAAAGTAACAGATGTGCAGGCAATTGTGAATGCAGCAAACAACTCTCTTCTTGGTGGGGGCGGTGTAGATGGTGCGATTCATAGAGCAGCAGGATCGGAGCTTCTGGCGGAGTGCAGGACACTTCACGGATGTGAGACTGGAGAAGCAAAGATAACAAAAGCCTATAATCTGCCATGTGATTATGTGATACATACTGTAGGACCTATATGGAATGGTGGAAGGAATAGAGAAGAGGAACTTCTTGCTAACTGCTATTTTAATTCCATGAAGCTGGCAATGGATAATGGAATCAGGTCTATTGCATTTCCTTCTATATCAACGGGAGTATATAGTTTTCCGGTTGAGTTGGCAGCAAAGATTGCAGTACATACAGTAAATAGATTCTTGCAGGGTACTCCAGACAGCTTTGATTTGGTGGAATGGGTGCTGTTTGATACTCACACTGAATCAGTATACGAAGCAGAAGTTGATCAACTGTATAAAATGATATAATCAGAAAGCTGAGTAAGTCAGGATGCATTGAATGCAGATGGAGGATACGGACAAACTTCCAAAGGGCAAAAAGCCATGCCTTTCCCTTCGTGAGTTGGAAAAACAGGTAAACACAGATTTGGATTTACTTGTAAATATCGTGGACGGACAGATGACAGTCTGTGAACTTGTAGACCGATATTTGAAAACAAAGACCGGAGTAAGGCAAAGCACGAAACAGGGATATGTTACAGTGCAGAGATTGCTTGCGAAGGAAGCATTTGGCAAAAAGACAATACGAAGTGTGAAAACATCCGGTGCAAAGCTGTTCCTTATCAAATTGCAGCAAGAGGATGGGAAAAGCTGCAGTTCCATTCATACCATCCGTGGAGTGTTGCGACCAGATTTTCAGATGGCGGTGGATGATGACATTCTGGTAAAGAATCCATTTGGATTTTAGCTTGCCGGAGTATTAGTAAATGACGCAGTCACAAGAGAGGCAATTACAAAAGACCAGATGAGAAAGTTCCTGAAGTTTGTGCATGACGATGTGGTGTGCTGTAAATACTATGAAGTGGTGTACATACTCTTTCATACGGGAATGAGAATATCAGAATTTTGTGGCTTGACGCTGAAGGACATTGATCTTGAGAATAGAACTGTGAACATCGACCATCAGTCGCAGAGAACATCGGATATGCGATACATCATAGAAACCACAAAGACGGATGCCGGAACAAGAGTATTGCCGATTAAAGAGGATGTGGCACAGATGTTTCAGGCAATCATTGAGGATAGAAATGCACCGAAAGTGGAGAAATCCATAGATGGATATAGCGGATTCCTATTTTACGATGATAATGGAATGCCACTTGTGGCAATGCACTGGCAGCACCGTTTCAATCATATGGTTGGTAGATACAATGACATCTACCGGGTGCAGATGCCAAACATCACACCTCATGTATGCCGACACACGCATTGTTCAAATATGGCAAAATCGGGAATGAATCCAAAGACGCTGCAGTACCTCATGGGGCATTCAGATATATCGGTTACAATGAATGTGTACACACATATCGGATTCGATGATGCTGAGGAAGAATTGAAACGGATGGAAGAGTTTAGGAAGGCACAGGCGGAGGTTGAGCAGAAGAAAGAGAAAACGATGTCGCAGAAGATGTTTAAGGTAGTTTAATATGGAAAAGAGATGACGCTCCGGCTTAGGCTGGGGCGTTTTTTCTGTGGAAAAAGTAAGTGTTTGGTGCTATAATAAACCTTATAAATGATGAAAGAAGGTTATACATGTTATCAATTTACCAGTTGATGAAATATTTACGTAATACACACCATATCAATGTTAAAAGCTCACAGACACAAGCACTTAGAAATATGGGCTATTATCATGGATTTAAGGGATATAGATTTATTCGAGAGGATACTAACCGTGTTAATTTTAGCTCTTTGGATGAAATTATAGCACTGAATAAATATGATATGCGACTTAAAACAGTTCTTTATCCTAAGGTAATGTTTATAGAAAATGCATTGAAGAGTTATGTTATTGAGGCTTTATTGGCAGATAGCAAATCTGAGAATTTTGATGTTATTTACAATAAATCATTAACAGCATATAGAAATTATACTCCGGGGAGCCGTGCATATAAAACAGAGTACACGAAGAGAATGAATCTAAAAAGGAAAAATAAATGCTGCTCTTGTTCGTGACTATAATAAGAGAAGTGTGGTAGCACATTTCTTTAATAATGATATTACAATACCTGTTTGGGCAATATTTGAAACTTTAGCGCTTGGTGAGTTTGGAACTTTATATGATTGTGCCTGTACAAATGTTAAGCTTTATGTTTCAAATATAATGAAGCTCCCAACTAATTTAGATTCAGATGGCATGAACACAAAGTTCTTTATATTTACAGTTAAAGATTTGCGAAATGCAATTGCTCATAACAATGTGATTTTCGATACTAGATTTAAAACTGGTAAGATTGATCAGCGTCTTGTTACTCTGCTTGAAACTGAAGTAGGAATTTCTAATATTGATTTTAAATATATGGATGCGTATATTATCATGATTACATATTTCCTTAGAAAGATGGGCGAAACTAAAAACTGCTTGTAAGCAGTTTGTTGCTTCGTATCAACAGCAGACAGAGTATTTGAGAAATGAATTGCCAATTAACATTTATAATCAGGTGGTTGGTACACAGCATAGACCTAATATGAATGCCTTACAAAAATTCATTAGCAAATCATAAAATTCTTGCATATTTTATGCAGAAGTAGTATATTATATATAAGAATTGCGGTGGATGTCTTCGGATTACACCTGGGAGAACCTGATGCGTCGGGTTCTTTTTTTTTGTAAAATTTAGTGTAGCATTCTAAGTAGTAAGACTTTGAGGTGTTACTACCATTTTTACTACTAACAGGTAGTAACAACATGCTCAATCTTGCTCTGATTTGCCACAATCTGTAATTTCAGAGCAAACTACATGAATCCCAGAACCCCTTGCAAAATATGGCATTCCGGGGCAAAACAAGGAGAAACAAAACAATGATAAAAGTACTATTTGTTTGCCATGGCAGTGTTTAATGGATGCTGTGAAAGCCTAGGCTTTAAAGGATTTTTTGATGATTGACGAATAATTTACACCTTATTTATACCTTTGGAAGACCGGATCGGAATAATAGAGAAATAAAGAAATAGATAAATATAACAGGAAGCAATTTTGTCATATTGGAAATAATTAAAATTTGCTGAACCGTGTTGATTTTATTGATTGAGTATAATAAAAGTAAGAACAGAAACTTCCATGTTTGAAGCGGTTACCAGAATTGACAAAGAAATGCAAGTTAGCCAATCCGGTAGTCCAGCATATTTTTTCATTGTCACCCGACGTTTTTACAAAACATATACTTATTCCGCTTGATGCGTCATTCTTGTTCTGAAAACAGGAACAGAATCCTTACAGCGACTGTAAGTGTTATTTATTGTGCTTCTGTGCTATCATTTACCCAGAAATGGATAGGAGGCATTCACATGAAACCAATTTTGAATATTGAAAATCTTACCAAAGTCTATGGGACGTTGCCAAACCAGACGAGAGCACTGAACGGAATCACTTTTCAGGTCATGCCGGGAGAGTTTCTCGGTATTATGGGAAGCAGTGGTTCCGGCAAATCCACGCTTCTCAACTGTATTGCAACTGTGATTCAGCCTACAGGTGGAAGCATTCAGGTGGAGGGAGATACTCTGCAATCCCTCAAGGAAAAGGCTCTTGCCGAGTACCGTGGCAAAAAAGTTGGTTATCTATTCCAGAACTTTGAATTGCTGGACAACCTGACTGGCAGGGAAAATATCCTGCTCCCGACTTCCTTGCATGGGGTAGCCGAAACAGAAAGCAGCCAGCGGCTGAAGCAGTTGGCTGACTATCTGGAAATTTCTGATGTTCTGGATAAGTTTCCGTCCAAGATGTCCGGTGGCCAGCGTCAGCGTGTTGCGGCAGCAAGGGCTCTGATCTTACATCCCCAAATGATCCTTGCCGATGAACCGACGGGTGCGCTGGATTCTAAGAACGCAAGAAGTCTTATGGAGAAGCTGTCCGGCCTGAATCGTGACGAACAAGCTACGATCCTGATGGTAACCCATGATTCCAATGCCGCCAGCTTCTGTAAGCGCATCCTGTTCATCCAGGATGGCGTGATCTTTCATGAGCTTCGGCGTGGAGACGAAAGCCAGCAGGAGTTCTACGGGCACATCCTGAAGGTGATGGCGCAACTGGGAGGGGGCAGCGCAAATGTTCTCTAATCTCATTCTTCGGAACAGTCGCCGCAGCCGAAAGGAAAACGGTCTGTTTTTCAGCTCCCTGGTGATTTCTATTGTTGCATTTTACATGATTCTTTCCATCTCCACTCAAGATGTGATGCTCTTTTTGCAGAAAATGGAGAGTGACGCAGTTGACAAACTCCTGCTTCTGATTCCTGCGTTTTATGGGATGACCCTCGGTATTCTGTTCTTTTTGATCTATTTTGCCTGCAAGTATCAGTTCGAGCGCAGACGGCATGAGTTTGGTGTTTATCTAATGTTGGGGATGCGTAGAAGTAAACTGTTTGGTATGCTTCTGGCGGAAGATTTCCTGACCAGTATTCTTGCCATGCTCATAGGATTACCTGTGGCTGTGGTGCTTTCAGAAATTGTCAGTCTTGTCACCGCCAAGCTGGCAGGCATGGGGATCATCGGTCATCAGTTTTCTTTATCCTGGTTTGCGATTGAATGGACGCTGGCAGGATTTCTGGCAATTAAGCTGACGGCACTTCTGATTTTGAGTGGACGAATCAGCCGCCAGGAGATCGGTACTTTGCTATCCCAGCCAACGAACCGCCCCAAAAAGCAAATGCCATCTGTTATCTATGGACTGGCTGCTATATGCGGAAGTGTGATGTTGGCAGTGGCTTACTACATGGCGATTCAGGAAATTGCATGGACAAAGGTAAGTATGATGGGACTGACTTTGCTGTTGGGCATAGTTGGTACGATGCTGCTTTTCTATGGGATGCGTGCACTGATTGCTTTGATTGTTAAGAAAGGAAAAGGAAATAAGCAGCTTCATGTATTTACCTTCCGGCAGATTCAGGAGAATGTCATTCATCAGTCAAACTCCATGGCCATCAGCTCCCTGCTGATTCTGGCGGCGCTGTGTTGTTTTGGTGCGGGCGTAGGAATTGCAGGAACGAATAACCTGTCTTCTGGCCATGTAATCGACTATACTTTTGAAGATCATACTGCAGAAGATTCATCGCAGGTTCTTCCGAATATAAAGGCAGTCCTGAAAGAAAACAGTTTGGAAAATCAATTTTCAGAGCTTTTTGAAATGAGGGTTGGGCGTATTCGCACCACAGAAGATTATGATAATGCCTACAGCATGGACGCTGTTATGGACTCTCTTCGGAGCCTGCCCCAGTCGGAAGACCGGGATGTCCTTCTGAACAATCTTGGTTATGCCACATACCCATATTTGATTTGTTTATCGGACTATAATCGTTTGTTGGAATTGTCCGGCAATCCGGCTCTCCAATTAGGCGAAAAGGAGGCCGCTGTCTATATTGATACAGAGTTTACTACGGTAAGCCGTACCGCAATGCTGAACCAAGTATTGGCCGGGCATCCCAAGGTGGAACTGGATGGTAGTCCGATTCATCTTACAGGAGAGGTTCAGTCTGTGAATTTGGTCACGGACCGTTCTATAACCTTGTCCTTTGCATTGATTCTTCCGGATGAAGCATTCCTATATTATAGTCAGGGAATGTATGATACCTATGTCAATGCGGTGCTCAGTGAGCAGGCTCTGGATGGAAATAGCCTTATGACTGCATATTTGGATTTGAACGAGAAGCTGGACGAAACTGGCATTGAATATGAAAGCTATCTTCAGAATATGGGTCGTCAGCTTTTCTACACCATAGCATCCAGTTATATTACCCTCTATCTTGCGATTGTTTTCCTGGTAGTTGCCAACACCATCGTGGGTGTTCAGTTCCTGATGAGTCAGCAGAAAACCGGGCGCAGATACCAGACTCTGATCCGCCTGGGAGCTACTTACGAAACCCTTTGCCAGTCTGCTGGAAAGCAAATTACCTGGTTTATGGGACTTCCTGTATTGGTTGCGGCTGTCAGCAGTTTGTTTGGAGTCAGGGCGTTATTTACAGGGATACTCTCGTCCCGAACCCGTGGGACAGTGGCTGAAATGATGTTTGTATCTGCTGCTATGATTTTGCTGCTTTGCGTGATAGAATATATTTATATGAGAGTGGTCAAGCGCTCCAGTGATCGGTATTTGCTGACACTGATGCAGCCACAGAGAGAAGAATAATTTGGAAGGAGGTGCTGCCGTGAAAAGAATTGCTGTTGTGGAAGATGAAGTCTATATGCGGGAAGAACTCTG
>ENA-OQKA01000092-OQKA01000092.1-human-gut-metagenome-genome-assembly--contig:-NODE-92-length-28029-cov-8.937890_pt1 | contig 28029 bp, 17 predicted proteins | sample MGYA00242644_ERZ504789 | MGnify/ENA primary metagenome ERZ504789 (study PRJEB26092, sample SAMD00036423) | human gut metagenome | host: Homo sapiens | study: EMG produced TPA metagenomics assembly of...
GAGTATTCTTCTTTTTTTATTGTACTTATCTAGTTTTCTGCAAAGTTAACAAAAGTTTGCAGATATAAAGATTTTCACCTCTTTATTTTTCCAAGTGCAAATATAATAGTAAGGGCAAAAGCTTTAATACCAAAATAATCACATATTATCATCGAATAACAAAAATTAAATTGAAATATTTTGTGTTTTCTTCCTTTTAGAGTACCTTTGCAGTCAAAAATCACTCAGGAACTATCATCCTGACAGATAACAGAATTAAAGCATATCAACGATTATGTTACAACTTGACGATTTCTACAAGGCCCGCTTCGTGCTGAGCCACGTGATTAGAAAAACTGAGCTGGTTCACACACCGAGAATCAACCCAGATAGTGATGTTTATCTGAAACCGGAATGCCTCCAGAAGACGGGGTCGTTCAAGATTCGAGGTGCATACTATAAGATTTCCCAACTCTCTCAGGAAGAGAAGGAGAAGGGTGTGATTGCCTGTTCGGCAGGCAACCACGCACAGGGTGTGGCTCTCGGCGCTACCGCCATGGGAGTGAAGAGCCTCATCTGTCTGCCCGAGGGTGCCCCTATCTCCAAGGTAGAGGCTACCAAGCGTCTGGGTGCAGAGGTCTGCCTGGTTCCGGGTGTCTATGATGACGCTTACCAGAAGGCGCTGCAGCTGAAGGATGAGCACGGCTATACCTTCGTGCATCCGTTCGATGACGAGAAGGTGATTGCCGGACAGGGAACCATCGGACTGGAAATCCTCGACCAGCTGCCAGATGTAGAAGCTGTGGTAGTACCGGTAGGCGGCGGCGGACTGATTTCGGGAGTCGCTTTCGCCATCAAGTCGCTCAACCCCAACGTCAAGGTCTATGGAGTCCAGGCAGAGGGAGCAGCCAGCATGGTTCAGAGCCTCCACGACCACAAGCAGGAGAAGCTGCCATCTGTGGCAACCGTAGCCGACGGCATCGCCGTGAAGGAACCGGGAAAGATTACCTTCGAAACCTGCTCCAACTATGTGGATGAAATCGTCACCGTAAGCGAGGACGAGATCTGCGCAGCCATCCTGAAGCTCCTTGAGAGCGAGAAGATGGTGGCAGAAGGTGCCGGAGCAGCCAGTGTGGCTGCCGTGATGTACAACAAGGTGCCGGTGAAGGGCAAGAAGACCATCTGCGTGGTAAGCGGCGGTAACATCGACGTAACCATCCTCAACCGTGTCATCAACCGTGGATTGGTAAAGAGTGGACGTCTCTGCACCATCGAGATGGAGCTGGACGACAAGCCGGGCGAGCTGGTAGAGGTAGCCTCCGTCATCGCAAGCCTGGGCGGCAACATCACGGGAGTTCATCACGACCGTTCTGCCAACCGCAACAAGGTGAATGCCTGCGTACTCCGTGTCACCATGGAGACCCGCGACGAGGAACACGTCAAGGAAATCAAGAGTGCCCTGGAGCAGAAGGGCTTCCATCTCTGGATCATATAAGAGAAGAGACTTTTAAAAAATCCATAAGATATAAAAAGAGGGTGCGCCGTCAGTTGATAGCGCACCCTCTTTTTATATTTTATTAAACTCTTTATTACCATCAAGCTCTTTTATTATTGAGCTTTATCTTTGATAGAACTACTTTACTTCCTTGAGCAAGCAAGGGCGAACCTTCTCGGTTACACCAGCTTCCTCAGTAATCACGGTAGTGAGAGGCTTGAGATCGGCAGCATTCTTTGCCACCATCACTTTGTAATCACCAGCCTCAACCTGCCACTGACTATCAATCTCATTGAAAGAAGCCAAGTTCTTGTATGGGATATCGATAGAAACTGTCTCCGACTCACCAGGCTGCAAATTCTTAGTCTTGGCGAAACCACGAAGTTCCCTTGCTGGTTTATCCATATCCTTGCCAGGAGCTGCCACATATACCTGAACCACTTCCTTACCAGCTACCTTACCAGCATTCTTCACAGTCACCAGGACCTTGATATTGCCCTGTGCATCCTTCGTTACCACAGGTTTGCCATACTTAAAAGTAGTATAGCTCATACCATAACCAAAAGGAAAAGATACAGGTACATTCTTAGTCTGGTAATAACGATAACCTACATAAACACCATCATTATACTCGGTGTAATCCACATTCTTCACGTCACCCTTGCTACCGATGCCCTTGCCCATAAACATACCAAGTACATCATCAACCTTGACAGTCTCAGGGTTAGGGAAATCAGCCTTAGAAGGAACATCGTTATAACTTACAGGCCATGTCATAGGAAGACGACCAGAAGGATTCTCCTTACCCGCCAAGATGTCAGCAACACAGTTACCACCCTCCTGACCAGGTAACCAAGACAACAATACAGCATCAGGACCAGCAATCCAACTCTTGGTCTCAATAACGCCACAAACATTCAAGATGACAACCACCTTCTTGCCAGCCTTATGGAAAGCGTTGCAAACGCCAGAAATCATATCCTTCTCCTCCTTGGTGAGATTGAAGCTATCAGAAATCTTTCGATCCAAGAACTCACCAGACGACTTACCAATAGTGATGATTGCCATATCGTTGTTTTTGACGGCAGCAGACATATTCAATTCAGCAAGGCTCATCTCAGGGATGAAGTGACCAGGCAAGAAAGCCTCCAAAGGATTCTTTGGCTTTGGCAAGTTTGCCTTTGCCTTTGGAGCATACTCTATGTATGACTTATGGATGTCGCCATCCACCTGATAGCCAGCATTCTTCAAACCATCCAACAAACTTACCACATAAGCATGGTTAACATTGCCAGAACCAGTACCACCAGCTATGAAATCATAAGAAGTATTGCCGAAGAGGGCTATGTTCTTAATCTTCTGAACGAGTGGCAATACATTCTTGTTATTCTTCAATAACACCATTCCCTCGGTAGCGGCATTGCGAGCCACCAAAGCATGTCCCTTCAAATCAGGGTTGTTGTCGGCAACATACTGCTTGAAACGAGGAGTCTGCATGATATACTCCAAGATATGGCGTACGTTGCGGTCGAGGATTTCCATCGACAGGCGACCATTGAGCACAGCCTTGCGAATCTCCTTTACCTGGTCTGCCTTACCTGGCATCAACAGGTCGTTACCAGCTTCCATCTGGGCAGCTGCGCTAAGCCCACCAAACCAGTCGGTCATCACCATACCCTTGAATCCCCACTCATGGCGAAGAATCTCTGTTATCAAGTCACAACGCTCGCTAGACATCGTACCATTGATGAGATTGTAAGAAGTCATCACTGTCCAAGGCTGAGCCTCCTTGATAACGATTTCGAAAGGTTTCAAATAAATCTCACGGAAAGTACGTGGATTACCGATAACATTGTTACGAGTACGATTGGTCTCCTGGTTGTTCAGTGCGAAGTGCTTCAACGAAGTACCGACATCGTTGCTCTCGATACCATTCACCATAGCAGCACAAATGGTACCAGCCAACAATGGGTCTTCTGAATAATACTCAAAGTTACGACCACAAAGAGGATTACGCATAATATTGGTAGCAGGTGCCAACAAGACATCTACGCCATAATGCTTCACCTCGTCTCCCATAGAGGTACCTACGGAATACACCAAGTCTTTGTTCCAGGTAGAGCTCATCACTGTAGCCACAGGGAAGTGGGTACAGTAGAACGTCTTGTCAGTATCCTTGCGCTTAGGGTCGATGCGAAGACCAGCAGGCCCATCGGCTACAACCGTAGCAGGAATGCCCAGACGCTCAATACCATTCACCTGACCTGCGGCACCCTGTACCAACTGACCTTGGTTACCAATGGTAGCCTCCATCTGGCTCTCATACTTACCCGTAGAACCTACCACCAACTGAATCTTCTCATCGAGAGTCATCGCATTGATGACATCCTGGATAGGAGATACACCCAACTTTGGGTTCTGTGCTTGCACTACGAAAGTCGCAGAAAAAAGCACACATGAAGAAACTAAAATTTGTTTTATCATTGTCTATACCTTATTTTTTAAATGTTTTGTAAAACTCTTACTTGAAAAACTTATTTTATCACTTGAAAATCTTCTGTGCGAACTCTGTAAGATACACACGCCAATTACGCCAGATGTGTCCACCTTCCGTCTCCAAATAGGTATATTTATACCCCTTCTCATCGAAGTAACGACGCAAGTCTGCACTGCTCTTGTAGAGGAAATCGGTCTTGCCCATACCAATCCAATATAACTTTGGCTTGTTCTTAAACAGAGTAGCCAACTGTGTCTTAGCCTCCTCATTCCCCTGCAACTGCTTGTAGAAGTCACTACGGAAATCGCCAGTAGTACTCACATGCAAACCTGCAGAGAAGAGCCCGATGTAATCAAACTTGGTAGGGAAACGACGAGAGATATCGAAAGAATGACCACCTCCCATAGAGAGTCCACAGATGGCACGATGAGCCTTGTCCTTAGCAACCTTGTAATGGTTCTCCACATAATTCATCACATCAGGGAAACTCTCATCCATGGTGGCAGCCGGCTTGGCACCTTGATAGCCATAGAAAGAAGGAATGTATTGACCTGCCGACCACTCACCTGGAGCAGCCTGGCAATTAGGATTGCCATTGGTCATCACTACGACCATAGGCTTAGCCTTACCTGTGGCAATCAAATTATCAAGAATATGCTGTGCACGTCCTAAAGTAGTCCAGGCATCCTCATCGCCACCAGCGCCATGGAGCAGATAGAGTACAGGATAATCCTTGCCCTTGTCATAACCTGCTGGAGTATAGACCGTCATACGACGCTGCATCTTGAGCGTAGGACTATCATACCATACCTTAGAAACATTTCCGTGAGGCACTTCGTTAACGGTATAGAGGTCACCACAATCACCTTTCTTGTCTGAAAGAATGAATATATTGGTTTCTGAGGTAATATCACGAGTGATATACACACTTCCCGGGTCAACGATCTTCACTCCATCCAAAAGGAGATTGTAAGAATACAACTCAGGGGAAAGCGTTTGACTGGTAAAAGTCCAAACACCCTTTTCATCTTTTGTCATATCAGCTACTCCCGGAGCATCATACTTTCCCATTGGTGTATCAATGGTTTTCGGTGCCAGGAAATCACCAGTAACCTGCACCTTCTGGGCATTAGGAGCCTTCAAGCGGAAAGTTACGGTATGGTTGGCGTTCACCTCTGGTGAGATAACAGGAACATTGTCAAACAATGCCTGTTGGGCAAAACTGCCAAGACTCATCAGCAAGGCAGTTGCCAAGAATGTAATTTTCTTCATTGTTATCAATTTTTAATAATTGTTAGTCTCATTCCATAGAAGGTCTCCTAAGATTTAGAAGACCTTCCTGGTAATTATTAGAATATTTTTTGTACAAATTCAGCGAGATAGATTCTCCAATTTCGCCAAATATGTCCCCCATCTGTTTCCATATAGGTATATTTGTAGCCCTTGCTATCCAGTTTCTTTCGCAAAGCGACGTTGTCCTTGTAGAGGAAATCGGAATTACCTATGCCTATCCAGTAGAGCTTTGGCTTGGCTGCAAAGAGGTTAGCCAACTTATCATCCACATTGTCGTAGATATACTCATTGGCGCCACCGCTCCTCTGCTCCTTACCGATGGCTGCAGAGAATAAACCTACATAGCCAAAGGTCTTAGGATAGTTGATAGAAATATAGAACGAGTGGAAACCACCCATCGAAAGACCTGCTATGGCACGACCTTGTGCACCGGCGATGGTACGATAGCGACTATCCATGAACTTCACCACCTCAGGGAAAGAAACCTCAAAAGAGCCCTCCATGGTCTTAGGCAATCCCAATGTAGGGACTATCAGATTATCCGAAGTCTGTCCTGGAGCTGCCTCCTGAGAGATATTGCCATTGGTCATGACGACGATCATTGGCTTCGCCTTACCTTGCGCAATGAGGTTATCGAGAATTTGCGAAGCACGTCCCAAATCCATCCACGCTTCCTCGTCGCCACCGATGCCATGCAAGAGATAAAGCACAGGATATTTCTGCTTGCTGGTCTCATAACCTGCAGGAGTATATACTGTCATACGGCGAGTAAGACCAGCTTTGGCATCCTCATACCAGACCTTTGATACGGTTCCATGCGCTACCTTGTTGACCTTGTAGAGATCTGCCTTTCCACCGCCTACCAGGAAATAATTGGAAACGTTGGCGATGTCACGCACGGTATAGACGTTGAGATGGTCGGTAACACTGGCGCCATCCACCATCATTGTATAGCTATAAAGCTCTGGTGCCAAAGGAGCAGTGGTTGTAAAAGACCACACACCCTTCTCATCCTTCTTCAAATCGGCTACTCCAGGCATATCATACTTACCCATCGGGGTATCAATTTTCTTGGTTGGCAGGAAGTCACCTGTTATCTGTACTTTTTGAGCCCCTGGTGCCATGCAGCGGAATGTAACGGTCTTGTCTGCATGAATCTCAGGAGAGAGAGGCATCTGTCCTCCGAACAAGGCTTGCTGTCCGAAGGCAGAGACCACCAATCGCACATAATGCTATTGCTAATATCGAAAATCTTTTCATTGAATATAACGTTTTAGTTTTTTATTTATTACTTGGAGATGGCAGCAAACTTAATCTTAAATGATCCTTTGCCAGCCGATCCATCCACACCACTCTGGGTATCAAGGTCAGCGCCCTCGAATGAGAATAAGTCCTGTCCCTCTGCATCCTTAGCGGTAGAGATGATGATCTTACCAGCCGTGATGTATTGTGCAACACCAGTCTCATCCACGAAGAAACTACCACCCATGAAACCGTATTGAGGGAAAGCATAACCATTGCCCATCAACCAAGGCTCTGAAGCATTCCCTTGAATGGTATATTCACCAGCCAAGTCTGTATTACCGAGCTGATTGGCATTCACGGCTTCCAGATAAGCAGCAGGCTGACCTGCTGGATTGTTGATAGAGATGATATACTTGGTAGCATTAGGATTCACGACGACAGGAGCACCCGTTGACCAATCGACTATCTGAGTTGGAGCGATAGTAAGAGTATAGCCCGATGCCTCTGGGTCATCCTGTCCCACAACGAAGGCAAGCTCTCCTACATAATTCAACTTCACTCGCTGACCGGCGGCATTGGCAAACAAACCGTTCAGGTAATACTTGCCCCCGATAAGAGATACGTCGATGTCGCCACTCTTCATTGCCTCACCATTCACCTTGACCACACAAGTTTTGTTAGCCACGGTCTCAGCTACGGTATAAGAGGCAGCGGGAAGAATCCACTCGGTACTACCAAAACTAATCTGAATGGCAGTTCCCTTTACATCTTTTATATCTACATTGAGCGACTTCACACCTTTCTTTAACTTAGTGGTAGGCTGCACGGTAGCCTCTTGCGATGTATAATTCTGCATATCTGCATATACTCCCCGCATACCATCAAGAGCATCGTTATCGCAGGCTGTGAAACACAGCCCTGCAATAAACAGACTTAATATTGAACCTATATATTTTTTCATATCAATATCATTTAAATATCAGTTAATTAGAAGATTACCATCCCGTATTCTGCTGGATATTAGGATTCAATTCTCTTTCCTTCAAAGGAATAGGAAGCAACATGTGCTTGTCTTGGAATCCGAAAGTAGAATTGGAGAAATCCCAACTTACGCCCTTGGAAGAGTAGTTAGGAATTTCCTTACCCTGTGAAGCCAAGGCACTCTTGGCATCACCCCAACGTACCAAGTCCTGGAATCGGGTACTTTCCAGACAGAGTTCCAAGCGCTTCTCCGTCTTGATGTCGTCCAAGGTAACGCTAGTCAATGGAGTTTCCTTGGCACGAATACGAATCTCATTGATGTCTTTCAGCGCTACGTCTGTGTTGCCAGCCTCCAGGTTTGCCTCGGCAGCCAGGAGGAGAACTTCGGCATAACGCATAATCTTTCGGTCGGTATATTGAAGTCCCTGGAAATAAGAAGCATCCATGATGTTGTCACTCTTCAATATGCGGTTCTTGAAGAAGAGGTAGCCTTCACATCCATAGATATTCTGACCAGGATTCAACTTCACACCGTATGCTGCCATCTGATCACTGTTGAGCAGGGTCTTCTGCAAACGGTATCCATTCTCGCCCTCTGCTTTTACAAATGCCTCATAGAGAGACTTGCGAGGATTCAAGAAGCCGTAGGTTCCCTGAGCCACTTCGTCGGCAGCCTTGCCTTCGAGCGTCATATTGCCAGTACGCCATCCTTGCATCAGGAAGGTCATGTCAAACTGACTCCAAGCCTGCTCCTGGTCGTTACGCCACTGCAATTCGAGCATAGACTCACAGTTGTTGTTGTTGACGGCATGAAACTGCATGTCATAGTCGCCACGGAAGAGGTCGTACTTTTTGGAATCCACCACCTCATTGAGTACGGATGCAGCCTCCTGATACTTCTTCTGGAAGAGATAAGCCTTGCCCAAATAAGCCTTTGCCACTTCCTGGGTAACACGCATACCCGTCTCCTGGTCATCCTTGTTCTTCTTGGAAGGCAAGGCATTCATGCCGATAGCCTCTTTCAAGTCTGCCTCCACAGCAGCCCAAAGAGCCTCTGGAGTACTGTTTGGCTGGCGGTACTCACCTGTAGCCAAGAGATGATCTACCAATGGAGCTGTACCCCAAAGGGTAACCAGCTCGAAGTTAGCCCAGGCACGGAAGAAATAAGCCTCGGCTATGGCACGCTTCTTGACTTCCGTATCATTAGCCACCTTCTCTATGACGAGGTTTGACTGATAGATGACACCATAGAGACCCGAGAACAGACCCTCGACATTGCCGTTGCTAGAATCGAAGGTATATTCATTCAACTGCTCGTATGAGTTGTTGTCGCCACGATTACCACCGCCACACCAAGCATCATCCGAAAGCATATTCTTGGTAAAGAACCAAGTAAAATACAATCCCTTCACACGGCTATACATGGCAGCCACCGCCTGCTCGGTCTGCTCATTGGTCTTGTAGAAATCATCCTGACCACCCATATTGCCATGCTTTGCTATATCGAGTCTGTCTTCACAACCGGCAAATAACACTGCCACAACGAGAAGCAGACTATATATGATATTCTTTTTCATAATTTCCTAATGTTATTATATATAGAATATGTATGTTAGTTACATGAACCCTCTAGACCTTAGAACTCCAAGTTGAAGCCCATTACTACCTTTCTTGAGGTTGGATAACCGCCTTTGTCGATACCCATACCCACAACACTATTGGTAGAAACCTCAGGGTCGAAGCCTGGGTACTTGGTGATGGTGAAGAAGTCATCGAGAGACATATAGAGGCGCAAATTGCTGATTGCCACCTTCTTGAGAAGGGTTCTCGGCAAGCTGTAGCCCAACTGAATCTGCTTAATCTTGAAATAAGATCCATCATATACCATTGCGCTGGATGTAGCATACTTGTCCATATTGTTGGCACCAGCACGTGGCTTGCTACCATTAGGATTGCTCTCCGTCCAACGGTCGTCATAGAAGAGTTCCTTCATCTTGTTGACCATAGGGAAGTCGGTACGGTTGATACAGTTGAATATCTTGTTGCCTGATGCACCGGAACCAAATACTGCCAAGTCGAAACCTTTGTAAGCTGCGGTCAAGGTGATACCATAGGTGAAGTTTGGAATGGCACTGCCCAAGTCCATCTTGTCATCATCGGTCAAATCACCACTATCGTTCAGGTCGGCAAAAGTTGGATCGCCCGTCTTTGGGTCTATGCCTGTAAACTGATAGCCGCGGAAGTAATACACAGGATAGCCCTTCTCGAAGTATGTGAGAGGCACATTCATAAAGGTAGTACCCTGCAAACGAGTCAAGGATGGGTCGAGATAAGTAACCTCGTTCTTCAAGGTAGCAAGGTTGCCACGTACACTATAGCTGAAATCACCGATGTTATCTCTCCAACCGAGTTCAAACTCGAATCCCTTGTTGCTTACGTTACCAGCATTGATAGGAGATGTGGTGCCACCGATAACCAGAGATGGAGTGGTACCACCCACGAGCAAGTCCTTGGTCTTCTTCACGAAATAGTCCATGCTGAAGTTCATTCTGCCAGCGAAGAGGAGCGCATCAATACCCAAGTCGGTCTGCTCTGATGTTTCCCACTTCAGTTTATCGTTACCCATACTAGATGGACTAACAGACGTTGTATAATTATTACCAGGAACTAACGGATAAATGCTACCCTGCGCCATATCGGTGCTGTAGGCATAGCCACTCAAGGAAGCCAAGCTACCATTCTGGCCCCAGCTGGCACGCAATTTCAAACTAGCCACAACATCTCTTAAAGGCTCGAAGAACTTTTCCTCTGAAATGGTCCAACCTCCAGACACAGCTGGGAAATATCCCCAACGGTTGGTAGCTGGGAGCTTAGATAAGTCGGCAGCATCTGCACGGAGGGAAGCCTGCAGATAATAACGGTTCTTATAATCGTAACTCAAACGGCCAAAGTAAGAATACTTGGCTGAGCGAGTTTTCTCACCACCTACAGACTTGGTAGCAGAAGCGGATGCAAAATTCAGATAGTAGAACAATGGATTGTTCTTCTTGACAGCGTCTTCACCATTAGCCTGCAAACCACCCTGCACGTAATCGTAGGTAGATTCCTGGAAAGACATACCAACCATGGCATTCACGGTATGGTCGCCGAGTTTCTTCATATAGTTGGCAAAGTTTTCCCACTGATAATAGATAGAGGTAGAAGAAGATGCACTCTGATCTACATAATCACGGCTTTGCGTTGCATTTCCATAGAAAGGAAGTGAAGTGGAAGAACTGCGGGTACCTGATAAACGGTAACCAAAGCGAGAAGTAATCACAAGATCCTTGATAGGCTTGAAATCTGCATAAATGGAACCATTCACATTGAATCCACTGTTGCGAGATATGCCATTGTCACGCATCACGAATGGGTTGAACTGCTCACCTGCATAGAAAGCAGACACACCATAGTAGTTACCAGCCGCATTGGTCAAGAGATGCTTTCCGCTTGCCAAGGCACTAGCAACATGAGCAGGCAAGTTTCCACCCTCGTATGCAACGGGGGTCAATGGATCCATAGAAAGCACAGCTGCCATCATAGAACCATACTCAGAACCCTCTGATACAGAACGGGCATTATATTTTTCAATCTGGTTGGTAGTACCCACCTTCAGCCATGGCTTGATCTGATATTCTGCATTGATGGTAGCGGTGAGACGACGATAGAGGTCATTACTGCCTTTTACCATACCATCATTGTCAAGATAAGTAAGCGAAAGATAGTAGTTGCCATTTTGGTTACCACCCGTAAAGCCCAGGTTGTGCTTCTGCATCTTACCCTTGCCATAGATGGCATCTACCCAGGAGGTATTGGTTGTTCCATCCCAGTTTTTCAGGAGATAATCCTCGGTAAAGGTCTTACCTTCTTTCATATATTGGATATATTCTTCGGCATTGAGCAACTTAGGCTTTTTAGCAAGCGATTCGATGGCATATTGGAAATCATATGTTATCTTTCCACTACCCACAGAACCCTTCTTCGTAGTAATGAGAACCACGCCATTACCAGCCTCTGCACCATATATGGCAGCAGAAGCGGCATCCTTCAACACTTCCATAGATGCTATGTCATTAGGATCGATACCACTAATATCGCCTAGGCGCACACCATCTACTACATAGAGAGGATCGGAAGAACCATTGGAAGAGAAACCACGGATACGAACGGTTGGTGATGCACCCGGACGAGCCGAAGAAGAGACAATCTGTACACCTGCGGTCTTACCCTGAAGAGCAGACTTGGCATTGGTAATGGTACGATTCTCCATATCCTCTTTCTTCACCTGAGAGATGGCACCTGTTACAGAACTCTTCTTCTGAACGCCATAGCCTACAACCACCACATCGTCGAGTACCTTGTTGTCTTCATTTAATGTAATCTTGAGTCTGGAAGAGTTGGCTAATACCTCTTTATTCTTATAGCCAAGATAAGAGAAGACAAGGGTCTTACCTTTTTGCACCTGGATCGTAAAGTTACCATCCATATCGGTTACAGTGCCACCCTTGTTGTCTCCCTGCACACGCACGGTAACACCAATCAAAGGGTCGGCATTTTGGTCAACTACGAGACCAGCGACTTTCATCAGTTCCTGCGCCAAGGCAGCAGAACCGGAAATCATCAATAAGAACACGAAGGTCAGGAACCTTCTGTAATCATTCATTTTTCTCATAGATTTTACTCATTAAAGATAATACTTTGTTAGTTAAGCTTTTATTCTTGTAAATCAGTTGATTGTTTACGGCTGCAAAGGTATTGCTTTTTATCATACACCTTTTTCTAACTTGTTTTCTTGTGTTACGTTTTTGTTCAAAATGGGGTTTTCTATATGTTCAAAAACTTGCGTATTTGTTTAAAAAGTCTTATAAACCTTGTATATATCAAGGTTTTATAGTACTTTTGCAGCAACTATCAAAACCATCGATTATGAAACGAACAAAGGTATTTTATAACGTACTCATCCTCTTGGCAGCCCTTCTTCTTACTGCTTGCCAGGACCAAAAAGACATCCCCGAAGTCTCTTCACCCGAGAAGAACCTCGTCCTGTCTGATCATATCTCCAACCAACAGGTGAAGAGCATCTGCGAAGACAGATACGGACAAATCTGGATAGGTACCTTCCGTGGTCTCAACAAGTATGATGGCAACCAGTATCACCAATACTACTGCGTGGACGATTCACTGGGATTGCCCGACAACAATATTACCGACATTTACCGTGACTCCCACAACCGACTCTGGGTAGCCACCGTCAATGGCGTATGCCTATACCAGGCCAATGGCAATTTCAAACGAGTAAGTATCAATGGCAATAACAAGAACATCGAAAAAATCCTGGAAGACAAGGAGGGAAGAATCTTCCTTCTCACGACAACAGACCTGTATCAATATGACGAAAATACCAACAAAGCCATCACCAGGCTCTCCAAAATGCTGGAGAAGAACTGCTATAATATCTCTTGCCATATAGACCGAAAAGATGTGATGTGGATTGTTACCCCTTACTCTGTCAAGGGGTATCGCACCCAAGACCTCAAACTTATCGTCCAAAGCCCTATACAGAGTTATCCCATCGCCTCTTTTCTCCTCGATGGGCATCAGCTCTACCTCTCTGGCTACAATGGAATGCAGCTCTTTGATACGGACACCAGGAAATGGCAACATCTCCCTGCAGCATTGCAAGGCTTGCAAATCCCCAACGACATGGTCAACTGCATCCATCCGTATGGTGCAAAAGGCAACCTTCTGCTTAGCACCACCAAGCACGGATTACTCTATTTCAATGCCCAGAAGGGAACCATCCTGCCACAAAGCGACAAGAATTTCCCATTCGAAGTGCCTGATATGGAAGTCAACAAGATGTTAACCGACTCCAAGGGCAACCTTTGGCTCGGTTCTGAAGACGATGGCGTAAAAACCATCTACAGATACAAGGATATGTTTAACAGCATGCCTGCCCTTCAACGTGCCATCGGCAAACAGCCCGTACTCTCCGTAGCCACCGACAGGAATCATCACCTTTGGATTTCTACCAAGAAGAACGGACTCTATATGTATGACTTGCAAACCCAGCAACTCAAGGACATACCGATGATTTCCTACAGCAACGGCAACAAGAAGAATGCCACCACCAACATCTTTGTGGATAGCAGCAATCATCTATGGCTAGCCAATGGCGACCATGTGGCAAAGTACCAATACGATGGCAACAATCTCAACAAGGTAGCCTCCTACCCTTGCTTCATGCCTATGGATATCAGCCAAGATGCAAAGGGAAACATCTGGGTATCCACGGCATCCGTCAACATCTACTGCATTTCAGCACAAAGTGGAGAGATGACAAAAAACAACTCTTCCCTACCACTTTCTGCTTCATTCCCAGCATCATGCTCTTGCAGAATGGCAACATGCTCATATCTGCCTTCTACAAACCCATCCTCGAAATGAATGGAGACAACTTCGATGTCCAAGAGTTTAAAGTGAATCCGGATGACTGGAAAAAGTGCATCAAGCGAAGTGTGTATATCCCTACCAAGAACTATCAAGACCGCAAGGGCAACATCTGGTTGGGTACAGTTACCAACGGACTCTTGAAGTATGACGCAAAGAGCCGCAAGCTGACCACCATAGCAGGAATCTCCTGCTCCGACATTTCCAGCATCGAGGAAGATAGAGATGGGAACATTTGGGTTAGTACGCTGTATGGACTCAACAAGATAGATGGAAAAACAGAAAAGGTAACCACCTACAACGAGGCTGACGGTGTGAAAGGCTTCCAATTCTACGATAGGGCATCGTGCAAGCTGTCAGATGGAACTCTCATCTTCGGCGGTACCCAGGGACTCACCATCTTCAATCCCCAAAACGTAAACACGAACCAACAGATAAGTCTGCTTTTCGAAACACTCAAGGTACATAATGAGATTATGCTCCCTGGCAAGAATGGATGCATCGAGGAGAGTATGGAAGAATCACCCCATATCCACCTAAGCTACAAACAAAACAGCTTCAGCATCGCCTTTTCTGCCATCGACTACAGCGACTACAAGCACATCCATTACTTCTACCAAATGGCTGGATTCGACAATACATGGATTGATGCCGGCAATAACAACGAGGCGTACTACTCTAATCTGCCAGCTGGCAACTATACCTTCAAGGTCAAGATGGTAGGCAACGACTCCGACAATATCATCGCCGAAAAAAGCATACAGGTAAGCATCGCCCCTGAGCCTTGGAACTCTTGGTGGGCATGGTGCCTATACCTTATTATAATGGGATGCGTCGGCTTCGTGATCTATCGGCAGAAGATGCGCATCAGCATTGAGAAGAACATGGTTCAAAAGGCTAAGGATGAGAAGGAGCAGGAACAGCGCATCAACAAGATGAACATGAGTTTCTTCGCCAACATCTCGCATGAGTTCCGGACACCACTCACCATGATTTCGGGACCAGTGGAACAACTCTGCGAAAGTGAAAGCATCAACAAGCACGACAAGTTGCTATTGAACATCATCAACCGAAGCGTAGATAGAATGCTGAGACTCGTCAACCAGTTGCTCGACTTCAACAAGTTGGAGAACGACACGCTCCGCTTGCACGTCAAGCAAACCGACATTATCTCCGAGATGAAACGCATCATGGACCTCTTCATCGTGAATACCGAGGAGAAAGGTATCACCTTGAACTGTCACGGACTAGAAGGTTCCTACCTGATGCTTCTGGATTCCGACAAACTGGAAAAGATTATCAACAACCTGATGTCCAACGCCATGAAGTTTACCCCTCGTGGCGGTAAGATAGATGTATCTTTCGACACCGGTACCACTAACAAGGGAGTACAGATCATCACCATCACAGTGGCTGATACCGGCAAGGGAATCCCACAGAATGAGGTGGAGAATATCTTCAAGCGATATTATCAGTTGAACAACCAGTCCACAGGCACCATCAACTGGGGTACTGGCATCGGACTCTACTATGCCCGCAGCCTGGCCGTCCTTCACCATGGCGATTTAAAGGCGGGCAATCGCAAGGACTGCCAGGGAGCCATCTTCACCGTTACTCTGCCTACCGATGAGAGACTCTATGCCGCCAACGAGAAAGCCCTTTTGGAGCAAGACCAGAAGATGACTTTTCCACTGCACGACAGTCAGAAAGTGGCAGACAAGGTAAGTCAAGACAACAGTACAGACAACCGTCCGAAAATACTTATCGTAGATGATGACACCAAAGTGGTGCATTATCTTCGCACCCTCCTGGCATCATCCTATCGCATCATCTACCGTTTCGATGCCGAGAGCGCCCTGAAGGCGACAAGGGAGGAAGAACCTAGCCTCATCCTCAGCGATGTGGTGATGCCGGGAATGAGCGGCTATGATCTCTGCAAGGAAATCAAGCAAGACATCCAACTCTGCCATATCCCAGTCATCCTGGTAACGGCAAAGACCACCACCGAAAACCAAGTGGAGGGTCTGAACAGTGGAGCAGATGCCTACGTTACCAAACCATTCACCCCCAAGGTTCTCCTGGCAATGATCAACTCGCAACTCACCAACCGTGAGAAGACCAAGACCATCCTGACCAACGCCACGGAGACCGACAAGAACGTGGAGGAAGTACTGTCGCCACAAGATAAACTCTTCATGGATGAACTCTATCATATGATGGAGCAGGAACTGGCCAACTCGGAATTGGATGTCAACAAGGTAACGAAACTGATGCACATCTCCCGCACAAAGCTCTACTACAAGGTCAAGGGACTCACAGGAGAGAATCCAAGCGTCTTCTTCAAGACCTATAAGCTCAATCGTGCCGCCACCCTCATCGTGGAAGGCAAGTACAACATCTCGGAGATTGCCTATATGACGGGATTCAACACCCTGTCTCACTTCTCAACCAACTTCAAGAAGCAATTTGGATGTACACCGAGCGAATATAGTAAGAAAACTTATTAAATTTCGATGCGAAATAGATCCGTTTTGGGGAAAAATGCTTATCTTTGCATCCAGATTGATTTAATAATAAAAAAAGGAAATTAATTATGAACGCAATTCACACAGACAATGCGCCTGCAGCTATCGGTCCATATAGCCAGGCTATCGAAGTAAACGGTTTTGTTTTTGCATCAGGTCAGATTCCTATCGACCCTGCAACAGGCAATTTCGTAGAAGGCGGCATCAAGGAGCAGACTCGTCAGAGTCTCACCAATGCCCAGAACATCCTGAAGGCAGCCGGCACCGATCTTTCTCACGTAGTGAAGACTACCGTTTATCTGAACAGCATGGACGATTTTGCAGCCATGAACGAGGTTTATGCCGAGTTCTTCAGCCAGCCATATCCAGCTCGCTCAGCCGTAGCCGTAGAGAAGTTGCCTAAGGGCGCACTCGTAGAGGTTGAGGTTTTGGCTGCCAAGTAATTCCTGCATTCCAGGAATCACAGGTTCGAAAACAACAAGGAAAAATATTTTTGATGGAATCCTGCATTACATTCAAGAATCTAAGCATTGGCTATCGTCCGAAGCATCAGCTCCGGGTGATAGCCTCTGCTGTTTCTGCCTCCCTGCATCCGGGCGAGCTCACCTGCCTCATCGGCGCCAACGGAGTGGGCAAATCCACCCTGCTCAGAACCCTTTGCGGTTTCCAGCCAGCCCTGGATGGCGAAATCCTTCTTCAGAATCAGCCTCTTTCCGCTTATCCGGCGCAGCAGCTAGCCCGTCAGATTGGCGTGGTTCTCACCTCCCGCATCGATGTTCCCCAGCTGTCTGTCAAGGAGATTGTAGGCATCGGCAGGTCTCCCTACACCAATTTCTGGGGCACCCTGACTCCGGCAGATCAGCAGATAGTGGATGAAGCCATCCATCAGGTCGGCATCCGCCACCTCGCCCAGCGCAACATCTCCGAGCTGAGCGATGGCGAGCGCCAGAAGACGATGATAGCCAAGGCGCTTGCCCAGCAGACCCGCATCATCATTCTCGATGAGCCTACCGCCTTCCTCGATTTCCCCAGCAAGGTAGAAACCCTTCAGATGCTCCGCCGCCTGGCACACGAGCAGCACAAGGCAATCCTGCTCTCCACCCACGATGTAGAGCTGGCGCTGCAGCTAGCCGACAGCCTCTGGCTGATGGAGCAGAACCGTCTCTCCGTCGGCACTCCGAAATCGCTTGCCGCCGATGGTTCCCTCTCGAGATTCATCGATCGCGACGGCATCCGGTTCAACCCGGAAGGGATGAGGATTGAAATAGAAAATGCAGCGCACTGCAAATTTTCCTAGTTTTCATAAGAAATTTGCAGCGCACTGCATTTTTTAGATGATGGTAATCCAAATACCTTCTCCCTGATTCTCTGCCGCCTGGATGCGATTCATCAGACGATGGAGCCAGATACGGGAGTTCACCACCATACCTTTTACCCTGTTCTCGCCCACCAGAATGCAGCCCTGGGTATCTTCGGGCTTGTTGCCGGCATGGATACGGATGCCCTCAAAACCGGGAACACCCTGCACATACGGCAGCCACTTCTTGAATCGGCGCGACTTGGTGATGAGCACACGATACGAGCCTTCAGGGATGGCAGTATGACCCGGAATCTTTCGTGCCACCTTACCGCTCTCTCTACTGAAGCGGGCTTTCACTTCCCCGGGCTGGAGCTCCACGCCCTTCAGGTTGCGCCACGTAGGCTCCAGGGTATCACAGAAGTAGCTGTCCTTAGACAACTTCTTCAAGTCAAAACTATGCTCGAAACTGCGCTTGTCGCCGGCAGTCTTGCCCGACAGCGCCTTGCGCTTCACATCACCATCAGCCAACAGATAAAGTCGGCCAATGGTATAAGTATTCTTCTTTGCGATTCTTTCTACAACAATTTCCATATACAATAGATTTTTTCGTTTATTATTTTCAAGAAAATTTTTCTGATGCGATTCATTCCCCACTCTTGGAATGGGTCTTGATAAAAACTGAGTATTTGAGTAACTGAGTATTTGAGTCTTTCTCCTTCACCTTGATGTAGCCACGGAAGAGCCAGTTGTTCAGCATTTTCATCGTGCCCTTCGCACTCATCTTATGCTCAACCCTCAAGGCTTCCACCTGCTGATAGTTGAACTCCTCTGGCAGGAATCCCAGGATACTTGCCGGACCTCTCTTGCTCTCCTGATCGCACTCCTGTTCCGCCTTCTTGATAGCATCGCCGAAGAAACGCATCTTGCAGTAGAGGTCGTAACGCTCGCTCCAGCGGATGAAATCCTCAATCTCCGGCTCCCACTGGTAACCGTTCGCCACATAGAGCACACAAGCCTTCAGATAGCCGATTACGTTGGCACGGAAGCTCAGATTCTCATAGACTCTGTCCTGCGACAGACGGGAGAATTCCGCATTCTCATCCTTCAGCACCTCGGCAAGATGAAAAGCCTCCTTGCACTCCACCAACCCCGAAGCCATACAGAGATTATCGATGTAAGGTTTCAGAGAATTTCTGAATTCCTCATCATAGGTTCCATAGACGGGAATATCCTCGCCGATGTCTCTTTCGGGGATGGTACAGAAGTTGATTCGGGAAACCGGACCATCGGTCAGCACTCGCTTGAAATACCTGATGCCTTTATGTATGGTGGTAGAAGCATTCCAGTTGAAACGGATGGTGACACGCTCGGTGACACTTTGGGTTCCGACTCGTGTTTGTCCATATAAGTTACCTGGGTCAAAGGCGAGACACATGATGCGGAACTGCTGATAACCGCTACCTTTAAGTGCGTCAAACTGGTCGATTTCGTTCAGCGAAGTATAAAGGAAATGTTCCTTGGCTTCAGCGGTACGCATCACGAAGGCTGGGTTGGTCATATCGGCATCAATCTCCTGGATAATCAGATTCTCAGGGCGTTTGCGCTTATCCTTGTTGGCACCCTTACGCATCATTTCATCCTTCCATTCCTTCTCACGCTTCAGGTTTTCCTGGTCGCGCTTACGGATATCCTCCATGATGAAATCGATAGGTTTCTGTACGCAACTTTTACCTGCGCCTGTACCTGCAAGCAGACAGGTCATCAGGGTAGCTTCGTGCTCCACGTTATCGATATATCTGAATCTGGTTCTCCAGAGATGGGTAGCGAGCGAAGGAAAAATGGCGTGCGCCACAGCAGGCTGATAGATTTCCGGAGTCTTGGATATCAGCAGCTCCACCAGCTTCGGTAGCTTCTTCGGCATCGGAGGCGGAGCAGGATATTCCTCGTCTTCGGAACTTTGAACATTGAGCTTTGAACCCGCCAGGCGTTCCGGGGATTTGCAATTAGGTATTTGCCCCATAAAGTCCCCCGCCAGGCGTTCCGGGGATTTGCAATCCCCGGCAAGCAAGCTCTTAGCAGCCAGTTCCGCCAAGGCATTCACCCGAATAACATCCCTAGAAAACGGCTTGGAGCTGTCCCCATATTTCGCATAGAAATCGTGAATCAGCTGATGGCAGTCATTCTCCTGATAATAGCTCGGCATTCTCTTCGCCACCACCTTCATCAGCTCCTCCTCACTCATCACACGAGAAGCGCCAGCACTCATAATGGCGAGCAGAGAGGAATGTCTTGACCCCACGGTATCAATATTCATCCCCTTCAGTCCAGCGGAATCCTGGAAGAGGTCGAAGGCTATCAGATTCTTCTCACTGGCACTTTCTGCTTCTTGGGCTGCCAGTCCGCCAGCTTTCTGAGAACCTCCAGTATAGCTGATATAATCATCATCAGCACGATGGCTATTACCAGGTTGGGCAGGCTGAATAGCAGCGCCAGAAGGAGTCCCCTTACCATCGATCGTAAGCCCACGCTTAAGGAAAGCCTCTCTGCGAGCCTTGATCTCCTCATCCGGCAGCACCCCATACCACTCCTTCGAGCGGTAAATCTCGGAGTCCTTATCCGTGATAAAGATGATTCTCTCCGGCGTGATGCAGCTCTTGTCGTAGGGAATCCCAGCCGCCTCGCAATACGCCTTCTGCGTCTCCTCTATCGTCATACCCATCGGCATTCTGATATCGATATGCAGCTTCTTTCTAGCCGAATACTCCAGATGCAGCAGTTTCCCCTTCCATATCGTGTTGCTGCAGTTCAGCTCACGAGCCTTCTCCAATGCAGCATCCACATAATCCACATCATCCACATCGATGGTAGTCTGAAAGAGAAAGCTCTCTGGGTCCGCATCCTCACCAGAACGGTGGTTATTCCTGAATCTGTAGTAGTGAATGGCACGGATAGGCAGCTGCTTCTTCAGCCCCTCTCTAGCCTTCTTCACCGCCTTCTCATCACCAGCATCTACGCCGGGGATAGCCTTCTCCCCACGTATCTGCGCAATCACACCCTTCAGCCACGGCTGTGCTATCAGGGTGTCATAGACATACAGGGGCTGGGAAGAATTCAAGCTTCCCATATTGCCCTTGCGTGCCGGATTCAGAGCCATTACTTGTACTGTTCCCATGCTATATCCTCCTTGAAATGTTTAGCCTTGCCCTTCATCTCCATCATCTCTTTGTAGAGATATTTCAGAATATCCGACTTGTGCATTTCCTTCGGGAAAGAGAAGGAGACGAACACACGCTGCATCGAGGTACGGAGGGCACCATGCGAGGTATGGATAATCTCCGTATATAGCTTCCCGCCCGACTGTGCGTAAGGCTTGAAGTCGAGCTTGTCGCCGCATTCGCCACCGCTGCAGATCATTCTGCCCGGAATCACCTTGGGCACCTCGCAGATGGTCTCCGCATCGTTCCAGGGAGCCTTGCGGATAGCTACGTTACCACACTCGTCAGTAATGATACTGGCATCTACCTTCTGGGCGTTCAAAAGCGCCTGTACAGCAGCCTCTGCGGCTGCAGAAAAACTTTTCTTGCTCATATATATTGAAGTTTTAGAAAGATATGTTGTTAATTAGAAATACTCTCCATTCATACTCCGGATGCTTGAAAACATACGGCTTCATATTGTTCTTATCCATATTCATATATGTATTATCACGTTGGGGCTGCGACCATCCGCTAAATTCCATACCAGGAAATGGTACCGGTTTTCCATATACAGAAAAGCCCCGCAACCAGACTTTATCATCTGATTGCGGGGCAAAGGTACTGCGAAATCCGATACTGACCAAGCAAATAGCCCTGCGGTTATTTCGAGGGTTATAAAGTTATAACGAGGGTTATTTCTGAGCCGTTTTCAAGCAATTTTTTCGTCGATTCCCAACAGATTTCTGAAGCAAACCACCACATGGGTCATCGCAACATAAGGTTCTTTCTTCACATTTCCCATCGGAGCATATCCCCATTTATCGAATGGTTTCATATAACAATCCGAGTTGCTGATCTGCTTCAGATCACCCTGCGTCAGCTTCACTCTGAATGCTCCAGGGTGAATCGTATCTATCCAGTTACAGAAACCCTTGTAGTCATTCTCTCCTATTAAATGCAAATCTACGGCTACTCTGAACACGGCAATCCAGTGGCGCTGAATCTTGAATATGTACTTGCCAGATTCATCTACAGACTCCATCAGCTGGTCGATGGCATAAGCAAACTGCTGCTCAGATATACGCTTGGGGTTCAATTCGCCTTTCTTGGCTTTCATATACTTTCCAAACTCATCTATGTCCTGAGCATGTAGCCACCACACGTTCTATCTGCTCTTCTAAATCAAGATGATGCTTGCGACTGCATTCCATACAGTAAATGTTTGCAGAACATCGCCTCTTTATATTCATGGGTATCATTCATTACATCAACGATCAGGTTAACCATACCCATGGCTTCTTTTTGATAGCCTGGCTGGTTGACAAAGTTCTTGGCTTCCTCATCATCAGGAGCCCACTGGTTGCTTTTTGGTTTTTGTTCTTCTTCTTTCATATTATTATGGTTTTTAAGTATATGCAAAAGCCCCGCCTAGCGAGAGCGTTTTACTCTGCTAGGCGGGGCTTGCGTTCCTTATTGTTATGTTGTTGCTCTTTCGGGAAAGACTATTATAAAAGCCCTGCCGGCTTTCACAAGCTGGCAGGGATAATTATAAGTAAAAGATGTAATTAGCTGTACCACTGTACAGCCTTACTTAGAAAATCATCTTATAGTCCTTACTGCTACCATCTGTCAATTCTATGTGTATGATTTGAATGCCTGTGGCTATGCTCGCCTTTAAACACCTTGAACCATTTCCCTGTACCCTGCTGATGATTCTGCCATTCAGGTCTATGACCTTAACACTCTTGAGCAGACCGCAGACAGATTGCACGAGGACAGAAGAACCTTCCTGAACTATACTGATGCGCTGATCAGTATCGACAGATGTCACATCTGTACTTCCATAACGGCTTCTGATAACAAATCTGCCTAACGAGGTCTCGGCATCCGCAATAATGAGAGGAGAATCGAGTGAATAATCGGCACCCGAAAGCATATCATGGAGAACATATCCGCTCATATCAACACCCTGAATAGGTTTTACCTCGATACGGATGCTATCCTTTTGCGACAGATAGATTCCTAAAGATGTAGCGCCAGTCATCGGAAGGATATCGTAAGCCTGACTCTGCTGAATACCAAATACCTTCAAAGGTGACTTCACTTCACTATCCAGAAGAGTTGGAACCCATACAGAGTTCTTGAAAGAAGAACCGGCAGAAACATCATAAGCAGTTTCTGAATTCTCCATCACCAGCATAGCTGCTGATTTGCTTCGCGTCTTCAGGCTTTCCACACACACTTTCAGTCCCTTGGCTTCAGCAGGTTTACTTTCCTCAGTAGCCTTCTTGCTTCCACCAATCATTTCTGGGGTGAGCAGCAGGGTGATTTCCGTACTCGGCTTATCATTTGTGGTAACATAGAATGCCTGCATTGGGGCGATGGTGGTGGCATTGCCCGTAGAAGCGACCTTGCTTACTGTCTGCTCTTCCATATCTCCTAATTCATTCTCTACTTCCACCTTCACACTGCTCACGTTCTCATTCACCTCCAGGAACTTCTTGATATTCAGGCGGCTAATGAATGGGTTGCCCAGCACGAAGGTCTGCGTAGGAATATCCGATTTCAGCGTAATATAATACTCGCTCTGCCCCACGAACACCGTGCGGTTCTCCGTCACTTCCTTGCCTTCCGACAGATACTTATATTTCATCGTCAAGTCGCCCTCCTGCGGAGAATCCGGTTCGTAGATGAAACGGTTTATCTTATCTGCATCTTTCGTCACTGTTTCACTAGCCACTTTCTCCTGATCGTAATCCACGAAGTAACTATATTCTTTATGCGCCTTAGGCAGGCGGATACAGAACTTATTGGTAGCCGGCAGATTGCCGTTGTCTATCCACATAGAGAAGCCTTCACCCATGCCGTAAGGCTTAGCCACGGCATTGAAGTTGTGCGACCAGGTGGCCTCTTTTACGGCGAGCGTTTTATCATCCGTCAAAACCGGATTTCCCTTGCTGTCTAGCGAATAAATCTTACCCGGATGCGCAGCCGCCCAGAGGCGCTGGTAGATGCTCGGGTTGAAGCGCTGTTCCTTCCAGTTTCCTTCGTTCAGATCCTCGAAGTATTTCGCCTTCGTGGTGTCGGCAGGCATGAACATATCGCCCGTGTACATCTGCTTGAGTGGTGCACTCAGCAGATAGTAATGGTTCGGCTTCTGCTCCAGTTCTACCCATGCCTTGCGATAGTTGAGCGATGGCACGTTATCCACCGCCGAACGGGGTTCGAAGAAGATGTCCTTGCAGCAGTAGTCGGCTGGCTTCACTGGCGTGCCCAGCATTGGGAAGTTATCGGCATCCGACGAAATGATGGCGTTGGTGCAGCAGTAAGGCGAACCGTCGCTCCAGTTGTCCCACTTGTTCCATTCATTGGTAGATGCACTCGGAAGCCATCGGGTCTGTAATGGATGAACCTGATATACTACTGAAGAGAGTGGCCTCCCGCTGCCGTCGAAGAAACTGAGCTGATATTCGCCCGGCTTCTTGGTGATATAAGAATATTTTATATTGTTCTTGGTGTCTGATGTAGAATGCAGAGACACGATGCCATTATCTCCCGCATTCTTATCACCGAAGTAAAGATGATAATCTACTCCGGTCAATCCGGTAGCAGTTACGACAATCGTATCTCCTACGCATACATTGTTGACAACGATATCGTCTACACCATCTACGCACGAGTTGTTGTCCTTACAGTCAGGAATACCATCATTATCAATATCACCACGTGTCACGAGTCCGTAGAATTTCTGCACATCCAATGCGCCTAAAATTTTGCCTAAAGTAAATCGCACCTCGTCATACGCTTTCTTTGGCTGAAGGAAGAGGATATTCTTATCGCCATAACCCGCTACTTTAGCGGAAATCACGTCCCAGTCGGTAAATTTATCTCCCGTAGAATTACCTTCTTTGAAGGTTTCTACCGTTAGCCAGTCTCCTACGTTTACGGCTGCCAGGAAAGTCTTGTTGTCAATGACAATTCCCAACTGATGATGATAGTCGAGTGTTCTACCCATCTTTACGGCGAATGTTTGACCAACTCCCAGACTTACCGTATTGGCAACCGCCATATAGGTATTCAAGTCATCATCCACCAGATAACCTAAGTTATCATCTACAGTAGCCACACTCACCGCTCCGCCAAATTTGGTTTCATTAGCATTGATGGTAGTATGTGAATGATTATGCGACATCACCATACTGCTACATGCAAGTGGCGAAGAACAGTCGTCGGAAGCCTCCTCGATAAAGGCATAGTAGATACGGAGTTTAGAAACGCCCAGATTGACTGCACCCGAATACCAGAGTTGGAACTCGTCCATCTGGGTTGGCTTTCCATTCTTGTCAATGGAAGGCACCTCGATGGAATATCTCACTTTCTGCACTTTCTCAGAACCTATCAGGTCGGCACTGATGGCATTGTTCTCGTCTATCAGATGGCGATATATTTCCTCGCCGTTATGATAGCATCTTATATGCAAGAACTCCAGTGCATGCAGGTTCAGCACCGTTCCCGTGGCTTCTACCACGAATCCGATGCGCTTAGGTTGAGCTCTCTTGACGGCTTCCGGCTCTGATTCACCTTCGTGTCGGCCGGTAGCATCATATATCAGACTATTCTCCTCTATTCTTTTGATACCGATGATGCCCAGGTTGTTGCCCAGGTTGAGACCGCTGATGTATTCTGCATACGAAGTATCATCCTTGTTGAGAATATTCAGAGGATTTTGGAGGTCGGAAATGGAAATCAGCGAACCTGAGGTAGCGTGCTTGTCGGTGGAGAGAGCATAGACGGCTTTTTCAGTATCGTTGATAAGCGGTTTGCCGCACAGCGTTACACCCTTTCCGAATCCGCCCACGGTGATGGTGGTCTCGTCGCTGCATCCGTCCTTAGCCGTAGCCTTGAAGGTATATTTGCCCGGCAGCATGCCGGTTACATGGCCATCGGCAGTCACCTTCACGGGAGTGGTGTTCAGGATGACGTTGCCATTCAAATCCCAGGCACCCGTCAGCTTCCATGTTACGCTTACTTTCGGATTAGAACGGAGAGTAAACGAAGTCTGCGATGGGCAGACATTGCTGTTGATGGTAGGATTGATGGGGCACCGGTGGGATACATCTGGAGCCATTCTTACGAATCCATAGTGGATGCCGATGACGCCTGCATCTACTCCGAGAACCGTAAGGAATCTGATTTCGCATCCTGAAAACGGCACCTTTGCCTTGATGCTCACCGTTCCGTCGCCAATCTGCACCAGCGAGAGGTTGAGCACCTGGGCAGAAATCGTTTCTTCCTGCACCTTGTTTCCCTTGTGGTCGAAGAGCAGCACGTTGACCCATGTTCCTGCATTGAGGCTCAGCAGGGCATCCATCTTGTATTTGAAGCCAGCCTCCATGCCAGCCTCGAATGCTTCGCCTTGCGGGTTCTTGTCGTTCTGCATCATAAACTTGGCTCCGCCCTGGTAACCTATGTTAAGAAGAGGGACGATGGTGGCGAAATTGTCCAGATTATCATCTGTCATCTTCTTTATATCGTCGTCCAGGAAAGGCAGGGGGATGCCGAGGATAATAGGGCGCCAGCCTTTCATCTCTTTGAGCGCCACCTGCTTGTCGTCTTTGAAATATTCGTTGTATTTTTTGATGCCTCCATCGGTAATGGTAAACTCCGTAGATTCGCCCACGAAGGCATATTTGATTTTCAGAATATTCGCCACTTCTGCCTGAATGCCGCCCGAGCAGTCGAGAGTGATTTCATCGAAGAGCCAGTCGCTTTCTGCCGTCAGCATGGCGCAGATGTTGTCGGAACCCGGTATCTGGAGCAGCTTCAGCGTTACTCCCGAACCATCCTGTCCTTCTCTCACCGCCTTTACGCCCTGCAGCTTGCCGTCGCGATAGAATCCGATGGAGAAAGCCTTGATTACATCGAGGCTGAGCACGCTGCTGCCCGAACCTGCTACGATGGTATAGCCTGCCACCGTGCCCTTGGAGTAGTAATTGTCCATATCTCTTACGCTCACAATCGGGTCAACGGTTACACCTGCTCTTACCACTGAGTTTACCTGTGCATAGTTGTCGAGTGAATCGTCGGTAAGGGCGCCCATATCCTTTGCCCAGCTGCCTACGCCTACCACACCAATCAATTTGTTAATGGTGCACGATTCGCCTGTAAGGGCACGGCGGTTGCGCAGCTCACGGAATGTCATGTTGTAATATTTGGGGTGATTGTTGAACTCCACAAAATGGTCTTGGTGCTTGTCGTCTGGCAGATCATCCCAGTTGTTGGTCCAGATGGGTTTCTTGCAGTTCTTGAACGAGTCTCTAACGGCAGCACTCTCGAAATAGGGACTGGTGTTGTCATCCTTGGGTTGTGCCGCCTGGATAGAGGCTGGCACAACCATCAGGAATGCCAACAAAAATGACATGAAAGTTTTATATATAAAATGCAGTTTCATTGTCTGTTTGATTTTAAAACATAGCATAACGTCTTGATAATTCTCTTGATCTTATTCGAGCAAATGTCTGGAGTCTGTAAGTGTCTTTTGCTCATCGTATGTGAAGACATATTTATGGTTTCGTCTCAGATAGAAGAGGTTGCTTACTCCATCTACCACGATAACGCCCGTGGCTGCTTCAGAAGACATCATATCCTTTGCCTTTATCTGATAGTTGTGGGCGTGAGGATAGGCTTTGAGGCCTATTCTCACGGCAAGATGGGTCTTGCCTGGCAGCACAAATGCCTTGAGAACCACTTCGTTGCCTTCACCCGGAAATGGGGCATAGGCAATGGCGGTATAGGAGCCTCCCTTTGTTGGATATTTATTGATAGGTTCACTGCCCTGCTTAAAACCGTCGTAGCTGGTAAGAGGCATCTGGGTAAGCACGGTGTCGGCAAGTAGGCAATACCATTGCGTCTGCGCTGTAATGCTGTAATGGGCGGCATGAGTGATATGAACCTCCACTTCTGCCATGCCTCTATAGAGTGTTCCTACAAGCGGCGTAGGGGTGTTGTTTCCCAGATTTTCCTTCTGG